>Ga0207655_1000065_pt1 | contig 252767 bp, 242 predicted proteins | sample KBSM44metaG_FD_184398 | JGI IMG/M metagenome (GOLD analysis project Ga0207655, IMG submission 184398) | Miscanthus rhizosphere microbial communities from Kellogg Biological Station, Michigan, USA - KBS M4-4 metaG (SPAdes) (version 2) | ecosystem: Host-associated > Plants > Roots > Rhizosphere... | reverse complement strand
AAACCAAGGTTTTTGAGAACCTGACTCACCAGACCTGCATCGGCCATTTCCTTGAGCGCATTCGCAATCAGCGGATATTGTTTATGCGGGTTTGCAGCGTCAACGTGAGCTTTCATCACGCTGTCGGTGTAGGCCTTTACCTCAATAACCTTGTCGTCGACATACTGGCGCGTTGCCAGCACGACGGACGGGTCAATTTTCAGGGTAATAGCCGACGTGCTCGACACAATCAAAATCATGCGAATGGTCTGCGTGCGGCCGCTACCCTCCTGCAGTTGCGGCTTATAGGTCTCAGGGCAGTTCGCAACGGCAATCAGGATGCCGTCATCGTCATAGAGACCAATCTCGCGGATCCAGAACCCCCCCTCATTCTCGGGAATAATCTGCTCCGCGATAATCTGGCTGGTGTTGTTAGGGTCAACACTCAGCAGGTTTAGCGGCGCGATGCGCTTCTGGTTAATGAGTTTTGTCTGAGCGGGGTCAGGGTTAGGCAGTACGCCGTTCGCATCACCGACCGCCATCTGCGTCAGGTTCAGCTTCGTACCGAGCGCGGTCGCATTTGCCAGCCTTGCCGCGCCCTGATTGGTCAGAATGGCATAATATTTCGAAGTCATGCATTCACTCTCAGGTTATCAATCAAATGGATGGCCGAGGCCGGATAAAACTCACCGCCGACGGTAATTTCCTCGGGGGTGTAGGGGTAAACCGTCAGCGCGTCACCGAGATAACAGCCTGAGCCGACATAAAACTCACCGGTCGAGCTCAGGCTGATAGCCAGCCCGGTCAGGTGGCGGCTCGCGGGTTTGGCGTCTTCAATCAGGCGTTCGAGCTCCTGATACATTTCATCCGTGATGCCACTATCGAGCACGCCGACAACGAGGCGGAATGTGCCGGGTTCCTCGTCGAGCTGCCACCACTCCCGCACTTCAATCAGAAAGCCGAGCGGTTCAACCACCCGACGCAACGCACTGATGGTGCCTTTGTGCTGATGAACGAAAAATGAAGAAGCGCAGACGCTGCGTTTTGTCGCCTCCGGCCACTTTTCATCCCAGCGGTCAACCGACAGTGCCCACGCTAGGTACGGCAGCAGGTTTACCGGACAGGTGCGCCAGTTCCACAACGTGCGCAGCGGCACCGGCACGCGCTCAAGCTCTGCCAGCGCATCGGCGGCAGCAACTTCCAGCGGAGATGAGCCAACGGGTAACAGCCGGTCACTCATCCGAGCCCCCGATAGTTAACTGGTAATCGGTGCAGCTCGACGCCTGCGATTTACTGAGCACAATGTCGGCCAGCGGTGAAGCCAGTTCGACACGCTGCACCCCTTCAACATGCAGCGCCGCATAAATGGCTGACAGGCGAATATCACGACCGAGGCGGTGCTGCGCGCTGATGTAACTCTGCAGCTTCTGCTCGGATGCCTGCCTGATGGGTTCGGATTCGGGGCCGGGGTACACGTACAGCGTCGCGTCAATCTGGTACGGCACAATCTCGGCTGACTGGACGGTCACGCGGTCACCCACCGGGCGCACATCTTCGGCATTCAGGGCTTTTTCAACGATTTGCAGTAGCTCAGGACTGGCGGTGCCGTCGCCCTCGCGAGATAACACGGAAATCGTCACACAAGCGGGGGTCGGGCTTTCGACCGAGACGTCAGCGACACGCCCGTCGGCACTGCGACCGTGATATTCATACGCCGCAACCGGACCCGCCACGCTCAGGCCCTCAAATGCCTGCTGCGTGCGCAATAGCAGGTCGGCATCAGACTCCATAACGGCAGGCGTCGGCGGAATCGTAGTGTCATCCGCCGGGGTGATGGTCAGACGCTCGGTGTTGTTGTTTGCCGCTATGACGTCCAGGTCGTTACCGGTGGCATACGCCAGCGTCACCGCCTGCGCGGCTTCATTGACACGCTGACGCCAGATAACTTCCCGGTACGTGTTTTCCTGTAACAGCTTCACAATCGGCTCAGACTCAAGCGCGAGCGTCCGGGCGACCGCCTCCTGCTGGTCTTCGGGATAGAGCGAAATCAGCGTCGCAATACGCTCCGCAAGAATGGTTTCATAGTCCAGTTCCTCCACCACATCGGGAACGGGTAACTGACTCAGGTCAACAGTTGCCATAGTGATTTAACTCAGTGAAACGATGGTTGAAACTGGCGTACCGGTATCGGTATGCACCCCGGTAATATCGACATACATCGCGCTAGCGTCACCGGCTTCAAAGCTGATGGAAGTCAGCCTGATGCGCGGCTCCCACTTCTGGATCGCCGAATAGCACGCCACCATGATTTGCAGTCTGAGCGCCGGATTTTCCGGCATATCAATCAGTGCTGACAGAAGCGAGCCATATTCACGGCGCATCACCCGCGACCCGACCGGCGTCAGCAGAATGTCGCGCATGCTCTGGCTGATGTGCTCGGTGTCGCTAATGCTGCGGCCACTGCTGCGATTCATGCCCTGATAGCGCACGGTCATTGAGTTCCCTCCGTACGGCTTCCGCCTCTTTGAACGCCGCCGTGGTCATGGTCATCAACCTGCACGCCGTTTGAGGTGAACTTGCCGCCGCTGTGCTTGATATCACCGCTCATAGTGCCGCCTTTCTGCACCTCCAGCGTCGCCGTCGTTAGCTTGTTGGTACACACCACCTCGGGAGTGTCGAGGGTGATGCGCTGCGCGGCTTTCACCAGCACCATTGGCACCGTTGCCGTGATGGATTCCGATGCGGTAATGTTGGCGGTTTTGATGCCACTGACCGTCAGCTCGCTTGTCTCGGGCTCGTACTCGATAACCGCGCCATCGGGGAACGTCACATGCCACGCATCCGTCGAGGCCGACGGGGCGGGATTATCGTCAGAGAAAATGCCCGGCAACACGAAAGCGGTGTCGAGCTCGCCGCCAATCGCCAGCAGCAACACCTGCTCACCCACCGAAGGAGCCCACCACGTCCGAGAACGACCGGCGCGGGTGGTAAGCCAGTTCAGCCAGGTTGTCTGGATGCCGCCGCTTTGCACGCGACAAAGCCCTTCGGCCGTGTCGACCTCAGTCACCACACCCGAGCGGATGAGGTTACGTATCGCGCGCGCAAGTTCTTGTATGCTATTTAGTGTATTCATTTGCAAAGAATGCCTCTTGTTAAGCATCTGAACAAAACGATTCGACTGTATGATCGTCTACACAATGAGGCATTCATTCATGTATCATTTGAACGTCTAACTCATTCAAAAACCACACGAAACATATGGTAGGTAATAATGAAAGCATGGTCATCATTCTGGCGCACAATTAAAAAGATGAAATATATAATTGGCGTCTTTTTTCTATATTCAGGGTTCATAGTTAGCCTGTCTCTTTATACAGGCAACTATAATTCCACGTTTATGGAGAACTTCCTTGTTAATGCAAATTCATCAATTTTAGATTTCCTTGTTCTTGGTGTGATACTTTATTATTTTGAAAATAAAAGGCAAAACAACGACGATATTCGCGATCTTATTGAAGATCTTGAAAATCTAGCAAAACATTCGTCACCCGAATCGAATATTATGAAAATGAAAATAATACGCCAGCTAAATTCCAAAGGCATATATAACATTCAAGTTCCTAGAATCGAGCTTGATAAGATGTCCACTATCAAATACCTTAAATTTAAAGATGCTGATTTAACCGGTTTAAACATGAGCGACTCCTACATCAGAGAATGCTCTTTCGAAAATTGCACAATTCAAGCCCTGAATATTACAAACAACAGAATGAAGACCGTTAAATTCACAAACTGCAAGCTAAAAAACATAAAGGCATTTAATGTTCAATTTCAAAATGTTATTTTTGAAAACTGTAGTCTCGAGGGCGGTTTTTTTACAAATAGCGACATGAAAAGTTGCCTTTTAAAAGGGTGTGACTTTAAATCCGTTACCTATGAAGGCGCTAACATGCGGAATGCAAACTTGCTAAACGCAACAAATATCAACGTTCAACATCTTATAAAGGCTAATAATCTAGATTATTTAATTTGTGACGAGCAGATAAAAACTGAGATGAAAGCGGAGGACTCAACAATAAAGATATCCAGGGGGAGGGTACGAGGTCAGGGAATCGAACCCAACTCAGTGGGTAACCCCACCTAGACACCAGTCCACCTCTATCGATAAGGTGCATAATGATTCTCGGTGTAACTAAAGTCAATGGTTCCGGCTCAAAGAATCCATAATTAGTATCTCTATTTTTTGTAGATCTGAGGAAGAAAAGCCAAGCAATTGGCGAGCCTCGTACTTCACACCCAGACTGTTACGATTTGGCCTGTCTTTAAGGCCGTACTGATGCACCTGCGCCATGCGCTGCACCTTGCCGGTAAACTCCACCACCGCCGCACTGTCGGTGGCTTTGGCTTTCATATAGCGATTGGTTCGCAGTTTGGAAAACATCTCACGCTTAATACGGCCTTTCTTATTCCGCACCGGCTGGCGTTTTCGGGCGACATACGGGGTGCCGTCGGGGGTCAGCTGTTGCTTAATACGCCGTTGCTGACTGGTGCGCAGCCGCTTTGCAATGTCAGCCGCCATTTTCCGGCGCGCCGCCGGTGACAGGCTGGCAATCAGACCGGCAAGACGTTCCTGCAGTGCGGTTAATTCACTCATCCCACTTACTCACCAGTTCGCCGTTAACGTATAACTCCATCGGGCGCGTCACCGGTTCAGGCAGGGGCGGCTCAGGGGCATAGCTGACGTGCAGCGCCCCGTCGACTTCTTTGACGAGCGTGCGCTCGGTCAGTCTCAGGCTGATACTGATATCGAGCGAATCGTCGTTATTGATATCAATAATCCAGGTAAAGCCTTTATCCCGCCCGTCGTCGGTGGTCATGATGTCCGGCTGATGTTCACGCAGCCACGCCTGCACCGGCACGAATATCAAATCAAGGTCGCCGGTAAAGTCGGTCACCACTACGTTCAGCACATACACCTTTTCAAATGACAGCGAGCTCGCGAGTCGTGAATCGGTATGCCCGTTATCAGCGAAAAGGCGCAGCATATCCGGGTTGTTTTTCAGTTGCGGCACGGCGCTAATCAGCGCTTTGCGCAGGCTTTTGTGCTTCTGCATCGATTTCGTCCTGGCAGTGTTTGACGGTCTTAACCTGCAACGCGCAGGCAGTGAGTGCACCCTCAAGGCGGCGAATATCCGCGCTCAGGTCACCATTGGTTTCCGGATCACTTCCCGGCATCGGGCAAAGGCTCACCCTCGGGCATCCGTTGACGACAATCACCGGCACTGGCGCAGGCGGCGCGGGTGTGCAGGCGACGCACAGCGTCAGGGAGGCGAGTGTTATACCAGCGGCGAAAGGCTTCGTTTTCATTGAGTAACCTCGTTACAGTCTGCTCACGGCGGCTGGCGTCTTCGCTGGCCTTTTCGAGCTGTTCGCGCAATGCCACCTGCGCGGATTCATTGCGTCGTGAGAGTTGAACGGCAACACTGAGCTGATTTTTCAGCATGCCAACCGTCGTTTTTTGCTCACTGGCGACGCGGTTTGCCGTCTCAAATGAGCGGGATAAATTGCCATTCTCATGGTGTAGCCACAGCAACCCGAGCACAGCCAGTACCAACAGCGCGGTTAACACTTTCATTTCACTCCCTTCAGACAGTAAGTACGCTCACGCTGACGGCGGTTTTCCAGCCCTTTGTTTTTCGTGCCGTTGACATACACCCAGCGGGTAAGCTGGTCGCATGCCTGCCACCACTGATGACGCTTGATGTAAGAGACCAGCGTCGAGCGACAGGCCGCGCCGGTGCCGACGTTAAAAGCGAAGCTGACCAGCGCATCGTAAACCGGCTGCGGCATAGTGACCGGCGCGCAGACAGCAAGGCGTCGCTCAGTCGTCAGCACATCAGCGACCAGATTTGCCGCCGCATCGCGCTCGGTGATATTGCTTTTCGGTACGACCCCGGCAGTGTGGCCGATGCCTGACGTCCACACGCCCGCGCTGCACTGGTAGGGGCGCAAACGGCACCCCTCAAGGTCGGCAATCAGGGCCAGACCATCAGGCGAGGTATGCAGCAGACGAAAATCAGGCATCAGTACCGCCAGCGCCAGAACTGCGGCCACACTGCAACGTTTAACGATTGAGCTCACGGGTTACCCCTTTATCGATTCCCATATCGGTCAGATAGCGAAAGGTTTTGCGCCGGTACCAGAAATTCACCGCCGCCGTAAAAATGGCGCACAGGCTACCGACTCCGAGCGCAAGCTTTTCAGGCGTCTGTGCCCCAAAAAACGCCAGCAAAACCGCCAGCCAGTAAGTGACAAAAGTGCTGATTTTTTCCATCGTCAGTCCCATAGATTCAGGCTCTCCGCCGTGGGAGAGGTTTCAACGTCGGGCAGGTCAATCGCCGTGCCATGCGGCAGAATGACACCCAACTCCGACAGGCCGGGGTTCGCCTGCAGCACCGTCTCGACCACGCCCTCAGTGCGTCCGTAATACCGGGCGCAAAGCACGTCGAGGGTGTCGCCCTGCATCGCATAGACTTTCATCAGAGCTGACCCACGATGCAGCGCGGTTTATCCTGCAGGCGTGCCACCGACCAGCGCATATCCCGCCACAGCTCATCAATCGTTGACTCCACGCTGTCGGCTTTTTTGTCGCCTTTGCCGGTAGCCTCCACGCCACGATAACGCTCATACAGGGTGGCGGTTGCCATTGCCGTCACGGCACTCAGGTAGTGGAAAAGGCGCTCACTTTCACCGTCGATTTCCTCCGCAGGCACGTCGGCCAGCAGCTTAAAACCGGCGCTAATCTGGCGTGTGCGGTAGTCGTAAAGCTCAGCATTGGTTTCCGCCATGCCGGTTTTAATGGCATTGCGCAGACGTGCGTCGGATACCGTGTGCTCAAGGCGCATCAGCTCGCGCACCCGTTTCGGATCCACGTCCGGGAAAAAGAACGTGTTTTTAATTACCGTAACGCCCGTCTCCGGCGGGGGGATGACCACCCCCGGAACATCCAGCGAATCATCGGGCGGATTCAGTATCACTGTCGTCATGACAACCTCATTAGGTTGGGCGGTGGACGCCGGTCGCCGTCAGGGTCAATGCCTGCTTTGACTGGCGTGCCGCCCGGCTCGGGGAGCGTTCGGTTAACCGGCGGTTTTGACCGCCTTCGGTGGACGCCCGCGCTTTGCCGCTGGCTTTGCAGCAGGTTTGCGCGTGCGCGGTTTAGTCGTTTTGCGAGTTGCCGTTTCTGCTTTTGGCTTTAATGCCCGTTCCAGTCGCTCAATGTCTTTACGCACACCGGCATTGCGGTCGAGCTGCATCGCACGCTGAAACTGTGCCAGCGCCTCGGCATCCTGACCGGCATCGCGCAGAGTCAGGCCGGTCACCTTGTGCAGACGGGCTCGCACCATATCGGGAACGTCTGCCCCGTCGGTCAGACTGATGGTGGTCAGCAGCAATGCGAGGTCGACAGGCTCCCCGGCATCACGCAGGCGCAGCGCGGCCAGCGCCACTTCTTCAACCAGCATGTAGGGCGTCGTGCGACGATGGTCAGAGGTGAGGCCGTATTTCATGGCATAAGGGGCAATTTCCAGCGCGCCAGCAACGTCACCGGCATCGAGACGCCAGAGCATGACGGTCATGACGATGTCATCCTGCGCACCACGGCCATCAGTCAGCACACCGGCGACCCACGGCGCATAGAACGGCAGCAGCTCGCGCTTTTTCTCGGCTTTGCGTTCGTTTGAACGAATGTTTTTTAACGTGCGACGGTCTTCGGCCAGCTTTACCAGCATCTGTTCGTAAGCGGATGCATGGCGCAGCGGGGCTTTTTCCCGCTGCGCGGTTTCAGAGGCCGAGACCCGCATCATGTGACGCTGTGCGGGGCTCGTCATGGGCTTACTCTCCGCTTTCCGGTACTTCTGGTTCAGGCGCGGTGAAATCGCCCAGGGTGATGTTTTCCAGCAGGCACCCGGCGGCATACGCTTCGATGACGTAATCGATGTTCATCGACTCGTAGTTTTCGACGCGGTCCTTTTTCGGGCTCTCATCAATGCTGCGGCGATGGCTCTCATCCATGAAATAGATAGAGAGGTTTTCCAGAGTGGTCACCAGCACGGCATTCGCCGGGAAGTACGGCACACGCACTGCCGGTAGGTTGCCGATGCGCTTCTGGCTGATGATGATATCCGCCGCGAGCGACTCGCTGTTTTCCTGCTGTTGGTTGACCAGCGGGAAATATTTGTCGGCCAGCAACTTACGGCCCACGATGGCAACGAGTTTCGGGTCATCCTGATAAATTTCATCAATCAGGGTGTTGGTGCCGTCCATCACCAGCGCGTCGAGGTTTGCATAGTCGCCGTTTTTACCGACGCGGATCACATCAGAAATAACGGTGCCGTCTTCGGCGGTGATTTTGCTCATCACGCGCGCCGGAGCCTCGTTGCGGTACTTCTGCAGCCAGCCGACGGCCACATCCTGCAGCATCGTATTTTTGCTGCGGTCAGAGGTGTCGGCACGGGTCACACCGTTAAAACCGGCCATAATGAAATCAAGCGCCTGACGCTGAATGATGGCGTCACGAATGCGGCGCTGGAAGTCCTGGAAACGCGCCCACAAATCGAGGCGTTTATAGGTCAGATGGAAATCGAAGTTAATCTGATTGCATTCGTACTTGTTGGACTCCAGCGCGGTGAAATCGGAAGTTTTACGCTCACCGTCGCCCGAGGTGTCGGTGGTGCTGGCGATGGTGCCGGTCACGCCGACGCCGATTTTCTCACCCTTCATTTCTGCAACGGGCAAAATGTTAATCATCTGCAGAAATGCGGAGGACGCCTGCACGGTGTTCATCAGCGTTTGCGTGACGGACGGCTCGACGGTGAATTTTTTGCTGACGTCATCAACGCTGATGCCGTTCAGCTTGGCGAGCTGGGTCAGATAGGCATTGAATTTAAAACGGGTTTCCTGACGCATAATATTTCCTGTTTGAATTAATCGGTTTGTCACAGCATCGGGCGGGGTCACCGCCCTGTTTCGGGCCTGCGGTTTATCAGCAGTCGGTCAGCATTTCATCGCCACCGCCGCCGCTGGATTTCGTGCGTCGTGGCTGGCTGAAACTTTCCTGCTCATCGAGGGTGGTTTTGAGGGAGGAAAATGCCTCGGTGGTTTCTTCAACCTTGCCGGTCAGTTCCTGCCGGAGCGTGGCGAATGCGGTTTCCATACTGGAAAGGCGTTCATCCTGCGCGGTGAGGTTGGTCTGCACATGCTCGCTGACAGTGGTCACCGCTTCATGCACATCGTTCAGGCGCGCATCGTCGCTGACCTGCTTACGGCTGAAAATGGCTTTCACCTTATCGGCCAGGCTGTTGAGCACCGTGTCGGGCAGGTCTTCAAATTCCAGCTCGGCCAGCGTAGTGACAGAAAAAACGTTTTCAGGATTGGCTTTAAAGCGCGCGAGTGGGTTGTGCTTCGCGTTGCGGCAAAATTCCAGATACTCGGTGCCGAGGCTCGCCGGGTCATCGGTCACCGCAAGGCCGACAAGGTAGCATTTGCCGGTATTGGCAAAATTCGGCTGGATTTCCATGGAGGTGTAGACCTTCTGCGCGGCTTTATTCAGCGCGATAAGGTCATCGGTCGGGGTGATTTTGGCGAACAACGCCCACTTGCCGTTAAGCGCAGAATCATCGTCAATCTTTTCGGCTTTCAGCTCGGCTACATCGCCATAGCGTTTGAACACACCATCAGGCAGCAGGCCGCGCAGGTGTTCGAGGTTAATGCGGCAACCGTAGACGCGCGGGTCATAGGATTCTGCCATTTCCTGAATATCGTTAGCGCCGATAATGCGCCCGTCGCAGGTGTCACCCTCGACGCCGATACGAAAGAACTTTGAGACTTTTTTTGCCATTGTCAGGAGTCCTGAGGTTGGGGTTACTGGTCAACGCCAGTTTCCAGACTCAGGGCATGCCAGACCACCGATGACGAATGGCTGACCCATTACACAACAGCACCTTAGCGAATCACTGACGGCCATTAAGTAGCCTTGCCCTGAATCCACCACGGCGAGGCATCAATGACCATTTCCACCGATACAACGCTAATGCATGACCCGCGCCGACAGGCATCACTGCTTTACTGGCAGGGCTTTTCCGTGCCACAGATTGCCGACATGCTCCAGGTGAAACGCCCGACCGTTCAGAGCTGGAAGCAGCGCGACGGCTGGGATGGTATTGCACCGATTTCGCGCGTCGAAAGCAGCCTTGAGGCCAGGCTGATTCAGCTCATCACCAAGCCGCAAAAGTCGGGCGGCGACTTCAAAGAGATTGACCTGCTCGGGCGGCAAATAGAGCGACTGGCGCGGGTGAACCGCTACAGCCAGACCGGCAACGAGGCTGATTTAAATCCCAATGTCGCCAACCGCAATAAAGGGGACAGGAAGAAACCGAAAAAGAACTTTTTCAGCGATGAAGCTATCGAGAAGCTGGAGGAGTTATTTTTCGACCAGTCGTTCGACTATCAATTGCAGTGGTATCAGGCAGGGCTCGCGCACCGTATTCGCGATATTCTCAAATCCCGCCAGATTGGCGCGACGTTCTACTTCTCACGCGAGGCATTACTGCGCGCGCTCAAGACCGGCCACAATCAAATATTCCTGTCAGCCAGTAAAACGCAGGCATATGTGTTCCGTGAATACATCATCCAGTTTGCGCGACTGGTCGACGTTGACCTGACCGGCGACCCGATTGTCATCGGTAACAATGGCGCAAAACTGATATTTCTCGGCACCAATTCCAACACCGCGCAGAGCCATAACGGCGACCTGTATGTCGACGAAATATTCTGGATCCCGAATTTTCAACGGCTGCGTAAAGTCGCCTCGGGCATGGCCTCGCAAAAGCACCTGCGCTCGACCTACTTTTCGACGCCCTCGACACTGGCACACGGCGCTTATCCGTTCTGGTCTGGCGAACTGTTCAACAAGGGCCGCGCCAGCGTATCCGACCGTATCGATATAGACATCAGCCACACCGCGCTTTCAGGGGGTCAACTCTGCGACGATGGCCAGTGGCGGCAGATTGTCACCATTGAGGACGCCCTTGCCGGTGGCTGCACCTTGTTCGACCTCGACCAGCTCAAGCGCGAAAACAGCAGTGAGGATTTTAAAAACCTGTTTATGTGCGAGTTTGTCGACGACAAAGCGTCGGTATTCCCGTTCGAAGAATTACAGCGCTGCATGGTCGATGCGCTGGAAGAATGGGAGGATTACGCGCCGTATTCCGATTGCCCGTTCGGTTCGCGTCCGGTCTGGATTGGCTACGACCCGTCACATACAGGCGACAGCGCCGGATGCGTGGTTCTCGCACCGCCGGTGGTGTCGGGTGGCAAATTCCGCATGCTGGAGCGTCACCAGTGGAAAGGTATGGACTTCGCCGCACAGGCGGAGGGCATCCGTAAGCTGACCGAAAAATACAACGTCGAGTACATCGGCATTGATGCGACCGGCCTCGGCCTCGGGGTGTATCAACTGGTGCGGTCATTCTTCCCGGCGGCACGCGGCATCCGCTACACGCCTGAAATGAAAACCGCAATGGTACTCAAGGCAAAAGACACCATTCGCCGCGGTTGTCTGGAATACGACGCCGGGGCAACCGACGTCACTCAGTCGTTTATGTCGATTCGTAAAACCATGACCAGCAGTGGGCGCAGCACCACCTATGAGGCCAGCCGCACTGAGGAAGCCAGTCACGCCGATATCGCATGGGCCACCATGCACGCCCTGTTAAATGAGCCACTTTCCGCCGGTAGCGGCATGCACCCTAAATCTATTCTGGAGTTCAACTAATGGGTAAGCAAAAATCCCGCAAAGCCGCTGCGCAGAAGGCCAGCAAACCACAGCAACTGACCGTCAGCGCACCGCCAAAAACGACAGCGTTCACCTTTGGTGAGCCGGTGCCGGTGCTCGATAAGCGCGACATTCTGGATTACGTCGAATGCACCAGTAACGGCAAATGGTACGAGCCGCCGGTCAGTTTCTCGGGGCTCGCAAAGAGCCTGCGCTCGGCGGTGCATCACAGCTCGCCGATTTACGTTAAACGCAACGTGCTCGCCAGCACCTATATTCCGCACCCGCTGTTATCCCGTCAGGATTTCAGCCGCTTCGCCCTCGACTATCTGGTGTTTGGTAACGCCTTTCTTGAGCAGCGCCATAGCGTCACCGGCCAGTTAATTAAACTGCTGACGTCACCGGCGAAATATACCCGCTGCGGCGTCGATGATTCGATTTTTTGGTTTGTGGAAAACTTCGTCACCCCGCATGAGTTCGCACCTGATACCGTGTTTCATCTGCTGGAGCCTGATATTAATCAGGAGATTTACGGCCTGCCCGAATATCTCAGCGCGCTTAATTCCGCCTGGCTGAATGAGTCGGCCACGTTGTTTCGTCGGAAGTATTACCAGAACGGCGCACACGCTGGGTACATCATGTATGTGACCGACCCGGCGCAAAGTGCGACCGACGTCGAGGCGCTGCGCGATGCAATGCGCAGCTCGAAAGGACTCGGCAATTTTAAGAACCTGTTTTTCTACGCACCTGGCGGAAAACCCGACGGCGTTAAAATCGTGCCATTGAGTGAAGTCGCCACCAAAGATGATTTTTTCAATATCAAAAAGGCCAGCGCCGCTGACCTGATGGATGCACACCGGGTGCCGTTCCAGCTCATGGGCGGCAAGCCCGAGAATATCGGCTCGCTAGGCGATGTTGAGAAGGTGGCAAGGGTATTTGTGCGTAACGAGCTGTCACCGCTACAGGACCGGTTCAGGGAGGTAAACGACTGGCTCGGCATGGAGGTCATCAGGTTCAAAGAGTACACCCTCGACAACCCGGAATAATCCCCCACAAGCCGCCATCATGGCGGCTTTTTCATACCCTGCCACCATTGCGCATCAGGCGCGCCACACGCGCACGACCACACCAGACCACCAACGAGCCGACAGCGACCACGACCGCGCCAGCACGACGCGCTCAGACGCAATTATTTAATAATGCGCACCACCGCTGGCGCGCAATGCTTTCCCCGCCACGCCTGCCCGCTTTATGGGGCGGTTTTAATGCAGTTGCATGACAGCTCCGGACCCACGCCAGATCTGGCGACGCCCACCCACAAAGGGCAATCCTGAAGCATGCGAAACAATGCACCTGATGCATGCACAGCTAAGAAACGGAAAAATCACAGGAAATGATATAACTATCACCAGTATAAACTTTGCCGATGATAGTTATGTTTTTCAAATATACGCTACAGTTGATAACCTAAACATCATCGAAGTAACTTATTAGTCCGTCCGCTAAAAATCATGCTTCTTCAATGTTCATTAATTTCAAGAGCACTTCTCCAGTACTGGCATTGGACATAAGCTCGTTTAAAGCTTTGACTAACATGTCTTTATTTCTACAGTTAACATCTTCCTTGCCATACGAAATAACACATGGATAGCCATCCGATTCATTTAGTCGCCACTCAGCGATAATCTCTTTAACTTTAGCCTGGTCTTTCCTTGTAATGAGAGATAATGCTTTATAGTCGATATAAGGGTTAACGCCTGTAAATGCACTTGCCGCGGCAGTTAAAACCGTTTGATTAGTCGCGAGTTTTCTTTCGCTCGTAATCTCCAGCGATACACGACCTTCGCTGTAATCTGCGATACTGTCGCCTAGATCTTTGATTACACCAAGTATTTCTTCTTTGTTATCTCTTGCTTTTCGTGCTGCTTGTAAGCCAGCGGTCAGCGAATTTTTGAAATCCATTACATTAACCTCTCTTTATCACAGCAATAACTGGCAAATGATCAAAGTGTGTTTTAGAACCTGTGACTAACGCTTTTATCTCTTCACCGTTAATAATTTTAACCTTTTCTTCCAAAAGACTCCAATCCCCACCGGATAGGAATGATGACGAAAACATGATTTGGTCAAAAGTATGCCAGCGAGTAGTTGATCCGCCTTTATAGTAATACGTCCCATATGTGCTTAACTTGTGGTCAGTTGATGGGAAGCTAACTGATGCCCCCATAAAATTCCAGAATGGGTTGTATAGAAAAGCGCTATTTTTAAGAACTAAATCTCTATCCCTTGTGGCACCAAGAGCATGAGTAAGCGATTTATTAAATGGGTCATCATTGTAATCGCCTAAGAAAATAAAATATTTACCTGACTTATCTTCAACACACCGATTGAGGGCTCCACGCAAAGCTTTTCCAAGCTCATATCTTTTTGGCATTTCCTCATTGGTGTCGTTTCCTCTCATTGGCCAGTGAGAAATATAAAAAAATATATAATCCCCACTATCATTATGCATGAGTTGGATTTCTTGACCGGCTCTTATCTTACCGAGCAATGTTTGCTCGATAATACTTTTACTATCAATGTACGTGAATTTATTTTTATTAATAAACACACACATATCATGCTTTATATTTCCATCTGTGTATGTTCCATCATAAATATAAAAATCACTATTAGCAAAACTCAAACTAAACAACTCAACATCTAAAGGCGATATCTCACCAAGACATAAAACATCTACGCGATGAGTAAGCAACATATCGATAATAAGGGCAAAGGCTATTGTTAACTCATCCTTAGTTGAGCGGTCTCTCTTTACTGCTGGGGATAACCCTGTATTCCACCAACCTATTGATACGGCCTTATCCATTTATTCCTACCCAGTAGTCTTTTGGATATAATAACAAACGATATTATAGCTACAGTCCAACAAAAACTGACCCTATGATATCAAACATAGGGTCAAGGTTTGTACAAATTTCAGAGCCTAACGCCAGCTTTCATCTTCCCAGACTTCTTGAAGGATACTATCAAGTGCTTCGCGGTCTGAATCCTTATCGAACCCCATCAACTCGACGCCGGTCATTGATCCCTTTTTAACAGTAACCCGCGTTGACGGGAAAACAGACTGTATTCTCCTAGTCAATTCGCATTGAAAAGCTTCAATTACCGGCTGGCCTATTTTTTGGTCTTTATCTAACGTGATATTTACTTTCACATTGCCAATCTTTGCAAAAGTTTCATCTACAGGCGGCGCGGAAAAAACAACAGAAAAATTATTGTTTTTCATCAGGTTGCCCTTTGCTATCTCCGCTATAAGGTTCAATGCGATTTCTCGGTCTCTTTCCTGGCAAGCACCTTCAGCCGTCAGGCGCGCAATCATTTCGACCCGCTCAATCATAACGTGCTCATTTAGTTCTCTTTCCACACAACCCCCACTACGAGATACTGTATAAATACACAGTAGCATGTATCGGTAAAAGGTGTGAAGAAAAAAATCACGGTTAAATACACTGTATGTACATGATAAGGATGAATATTAACGACTATATTTTCGTTGCCAGCTCCGCTAAAGCCGCGACACGACTGAGGATTTTCCTAGCTTTAGCCTGATGCGATGGCGCTGCGGAAAATAATTCGCCTTTTGCCGTTCCTCGCAGCCATTTGCCATCAAAACAGCTCTTACCACCTGCCATCAGATGCAGGGCTTCTCCACGGCTGATGGTTACGCCGGTTGTCAGGTGTATCTCGTCGATGGTTTTCTCTATCGCGCCGTTTTGCTCATCCCTTCCGTGGATGAATTTTCTCCTTATTCCCAGCTTTTTCTTCCTTAGTCGATTTGTCAGCTCACGCCTTTCGCGTCGACTTAGAGGTTTTGATAGATCGAGTTCCGATGGATCGCTTTTGCTTCCCGTACAGTTATTGACAGAACTCCGAGAGGGCGCAGGAGCGCCCTTAACGTCAACGGCCAAATCAACGGCACGCTTCGGCACAATTTTCCACTGCGTTAGCCGGGTTAAAATCGGGGTGTCAGCGCCGACGGCGGAATCGTACACGCCACGAATGCAGACGGTTTCCTCGCCATACTGGTTAAACTCGGCGCGCGGTTCATACAGCGTGCGCACCTGCAAATCATCGCGACGGACAAACGGGCCACCCTGCGCATTAACGTAACCAGCCCAGTCACCGGCGTCGGCTGCATCATGGACGGCGGCAAACTCAACGCTTAGACCGTGCGCAGTCTCGGTATCAGCGAGGCGACGCAATTCACGGTAGACCGTCACCGGCGCACCGCCGATAAACTGGAATTGACGGATATGCCAGCGCGCCGCCCATGCTGATACGGCTGGGGCTGTCTCTTTCAGCAGCTCACCACTTTCGTCATCGGTTTCACCATCGAGGGCATAGCCGTCGATATTTTTCGAAATGTATTTAGCGACATAGCCGGTAGCGCTGCCTTTTTCCGGGTCAATGGCCTCGGCATGAAAACGGGCTTTTTTGGCTTTATCGCTTCTCAGTTCGTTGTGGTCTTCCTCCCACGCATAATCACGGATAATGAGACGTACGCGCTCGACGTCTTCCGGCAACATGAACATAAGCATGTGCCAATGCGGCGTTCCGTCGTGATGAGGCTCGGCAACACGTATGCCGAAAATGCGGATTTCTTCCCGGTGCAGCTTGGCGCGTATGCGCGCCCAAAGGCTAGTTAGATAGCTCTGCGTGTCCGATGGGCTGGCACCATCCCATTTGCTGTTACGGTATCCCGCTTTAGTCGTGGCGTGATATTTAGACGGTGCAGTCAGGGTGTAAAACTCCCCTACATAACCGAGCTCATTGCAAATGTTTTCAAACCCACGAATGCGGGTCATCAGTTCGCAGCGGCGTATCGCAGGGTTGGCGACCGAACCGTCGTATTTTTCGATAAGGCTGATGCGGTTGCCGTCTTCGTCTTCGAGATCCAGCCCCTTGAGAAACTCACGCGTGCGGCGCTTCTGTTCGCGCCAGTCGGTGACGCAGTTTTTACTCGCGTAGGCGTGCTTATTCTTGCTGACGTTGCCGACAGCAATGTGTAGATGTTCGCGCCATGCCGAGGCGACACGACGCAGACGATTACGCCACCATGACTCAGTAAACATGCGGATTACAGCGGGGGCAATATCATCTTTGTTGAAGTATTTATTTGCCACGCGCTCCCAATGGGGAGGGGTGACATTAAATTGCAGAGAAATAAAACCAGCGTGCATGTACCAAGCGTATAGCGTTTTGAGTTCACCACAACCTGAATCATCAATATTTGCCAGCTCAGAACGAATGAAATTAGCAATGTCATCGGCCAGCAGGTCAACATCGGCGCGCGACATATCAGGGAGGCGGTTATATCTGGCGACCAGATTAACCATACGTGACGCCAGATATTGCATTAGTCGGGTGTCAAAATGACCACCGAAAACGGCGGTTGATACATTGCTGTTGATACCCGCGCTCTTGTATTTTTTTGCGACCAGTTCAAGACGTGGCAATGCTTTTTTGCAGAAACTGATCAAAAAAGTATTGGCTCGTTGACTGCCCTGATTTTGCTCCAGCACCGTAACGGTACGATAAACGTCAAAACGCACACACTCGGGCTGAAGAGAAAGCACTTTTTTCGCATGCAGCGAAGCCGCGAACATACGGTCGCGGCGATACTGTTGGTCGTAGGTAAGATATGGGCTGGCTATTGCCGATCGTGGGGCATTCCACGCATAAGCATAAGCAACCGTAGAGCTATGCATCAGCGTTAGCCCCTTCAATGGCTGCTATGCATAGTTGCCCTACCCGCTCAATTTCTGCCGCCATAGCGTCTATGGCAGCAATATCCGAGCTATGAATATGATGGTGTATCAGGCCTGAAATGAGCTGATTAATCTTCGGGTAATAGCCGATTGTATCGAGCCATTCCTCACCAGCTTTTTTACCTGACTTAACTACTTTCTTTTCATTCAAGATAAATTGATATTGGTCGCTGGTAATAACCCATTTATCACCAATTCCGATGCAGAGGCTCATAACTCACCCCCTACCATTGCTTCAATTATCGATAATGTGTCAGTAGTACTGATAGGAGTGATAGATAACATCACCCAACTGCCACAACCGCTAATTAAGTTATCAATTGGTAAGATGTGAGTGATTTTTACAATAAGTTTATTACCAGTGTATCCCCCCTCCCATTCCCGCAGTAACAGAAAATCATCGCGTTTAAAATCACGGTCATTGATTCTGAATTCAGCTTTTTTATAACCAGATAAAACATCTGCAAAAAACATCGATCCAATTTTTAAACTATGAACTGTACTCATTTAAACGCCCCTGTAATGTTTTGATTTGAGCTCTGCTATTTGCTGGCAGGTGACGCAATAGGTCGCGCCCGGAATTGCAGCGCGGCGTGCTTCCGGGATTGGTGCGTCGCATTCTTCGCAGAGGAAACGAGATGGCGCAGCGATGCGGCTGCGTGCGGTGTTGATATGGCTCTCGCGGTCTTCCTGCTCACGCTGTTGTGCTAAATCCATTGCGTCGGCCATTAGCGCTTTTCCTCCGCTATCACTTCAAAATCTTTGCTGTTGATGGAGATGGTGGTTATTCCCTTGTCGTCTTCTCCACGAATGCCGATGAAATCATCGATATAAAAGACAGCCATACGCCCATCACGGCGTAAAAAGGTACCGAGGCGAGGTGGCCGAGAGCCGTCTTTGCGAGTAATGATTACCCGCTGGTTAGGCTTTAAGTGGCTGGTTTTCATTAGTGCAGCTCCTGTGATTCGTTCTCAAAGCGGGTGGCTTCACGGCGAAGCAGTTCAGCGGCTTCGGTGCCGCTCATACCCTCTTTAGTGATATGGATAGCCAGTGCCTCAAGACGGATTGAAACAGCGAGCGCGCGGTCTTTACGCTCTTCTTTTTTTGCATCGGTCAGCAATACGGCAAGCGCATCGCTATCAGTGTTAAAACTACGAAACTCGGTATTACGCATAATTAACTCTCCTGATTTCGGGCAATAAGAAGCCCGGCGGGTTTACGCCATTAAATTTCTGTTTGGATTAATTCGGCATGGTTAGCCGTTTGGGAAATAAGCTCACTACTGCACGAAAATGATTCATCGCTGTAATAAGCGCCTTTTTCTCGTCAGTAGTCAGCTCACTTAATTCGAGCTCATGACGAGCCGCCGGTATTTTTGCCAGAAAGAAAATAGCGGCCAGCGCCCGGTTATTTTCTTCAAATTGTGGATCGCGTTTATCGCGCATATCATCGACAAAGCGCTCAACCTCTTTCCAGCTATCGCCCCAATATCTCGCGCGCAATTCAGCCACATGATTGAGACCGGCCAGACGTTCACCCGCTTTTAGCGGAACAGTCGCGGAAACAGCTTCGATAGCCATGACTCCCCCTGCTTTTGAGTGGAAAGGCCAGCCAATAAATCAACCTGTGAGCGGCTCGGGTGCCAGCGCTTGCCGTCCTTACCTGCAATCCAGCCGTGTCCGTAGTGCATGCCGGGGCTTTGTTTAACGAGCAGCGACGCGAATGACGGTTCACTTTTCAGCATAAGCACCTCAAATCAGACCGAATGACGCGCCAATACCGCTCATGGTATCGACCACACTCGTCATAGCTGGGTTTGTCTGCAGACGTGCATGCAGCGCCAGTGCCGACAAAGACAACATGCGAATACCAGAGTTAACGCTTTCAATCATGGTGTTCTTCCGGGCAGAGGTCAGTCGCTCATCAGAGACCGCGCCGCTCGCCAGTTCGCCGAGTTCACGCATTGCGCGCATGACATAAGACTGCAATTTTTCTTTAGCCAACTCATTAACCGGTACGCATGGCAGGCAATGAATCTGCGCCAAAAAACCATCAACGAGAGTTGAGTCTTCTGTCAGGTCAGTCAGTAGCCACAATTCAGGCGGTGTAAACTGGTGGGGCTGTTCCGGGTTGAGCTTGTTACGTAACGTTTGAACGTTCATACCCGCACGCTCGGCCAGCTTCGCCATGTTGTGACGCTGTGCAAAAGCCCGGCACGCTTCGTCATAGTGGGGATGTTTGGAAACCTGAAAATCAAACATGTTGCACCCTTCCAATTCACATAAAGTGAATTAAGCGCCGATAACGAGTTGAAAACGGGAATGACCCAACGCCTTACGCAACTGCTCTTCTTTCCAGCGTGCGTAATAAATGCGAATCGGGCCACCTGCTTTCTTGCAGCCTTTACGGATGGTGCGGGGTTCGATTGGTACACAAGGGTTGTCGCCAGTTGTCCAGCGGTAAGCGGTGCGTTCAGAAACACCCTCAAGCTCTGCGAATTGTTGCAGAGTAACGATAGGTGCAGGCACTTTGAGGATTGCGATTTCAGAAGCCATATAGCATGATCCCTAAATTGATAGTTTTCAGACAGTGAGTGCATAGTATTTGCCAACGCTTGCCACACACTGCCACCATTTATAGCGATATTAATATCAATATTAGTATCACGCAACATTGGAATGCTAATTTTAATGATTGAAGCCAATTTTAATAACGAAGCGTTACTAAATAGAATTTGTGAGGTATACGGGTTTACTCAGAAAATCCAACTCGCCAATCACTTCAAAATCGCCGCAAGTTCCTTACAGAATCGCTATACGCGGGGCAACATGTCGTACGATTTTGCGGTACATTGCGCACTTGAAACTGGTGTGAGTCTTAAATGGCTTATGACAGGTGAAGGAGATAAAAACCTTTCAGCTAAGGAAACCCCATCCTCAATCGAGCTTTCTTTATTCGAATTAAGTGAAGGTGAACTAATCAATATTGGAACTCTCTCGTTCGATTATCAGTTTTTCGCTAAGCAGCCTAAAAAAGGTAGTTGTGTGAAAAGTGATAACAGTACTTATGTCATCGAACAGGAATCCTCTTTGTCTGACGGTCTTTGGTTAGTTGATATTGAAGGCGCTATTAGCCTCCGCGAGTTAACGGTTCTCCCCGGCAAAAGGTTGCACGTGGCAGGCGGCAAAGTGCCGTTTGAGTGCGGGATTGATGAGATAAAAACGATTGGTCGTGTAGTGGGTATATACAGCGAGGTTAACTAATGGCCGTCCGTAAAAATCCCGCTGGCGGCTGGGTTTGCGAGCTCTATCCGAACGGCGCAAAAGGTAAACGCATTAGAAAGAAATTTGCCACCAAAGGCGAGGCACTGGCCTTTGAACAGTACACCGTACAAAATCCGTGGCAGGCAGAAAACGAAGACAGGCGCACAGTCAAAGAGTTAGTTGACGCATGGTTTAGTGCTCACGGTATTACATTGAAAGACGGTCTAAAACGTCAGTTATCGATGCACCATGCCTTTGAGTGTATGGGCGAACCACTCGCACGAGATTTCGATGCGCAGATGTTTTCTCGCTACCGGGAAAAGCGGTTAAAAGGTGAGTATGCTCGTTCAAACAGAGTGAAAGAGGTATCACCTCGCACGCTTAATCTTGAGCTGGCCTACTTTCGGGCGGTGTTCAATGAGCTGAACCGCCTCGGAGAATGGAAGGGTGAAAATCCACTCAAAAATATGCGCCCATTCCGCACGGAAGAAATGGAAATGGCCTGGCTAACTCAGGAACAAATTGCACTGTTGCTCAGCGAGTGCAATCGACATGATCACCCTGATTTAGAAACCGTAGTAAGAATTTGTCTCGCTACCGGCGCTAGGTGGTCTGAGGCCGAGAGCTTGAGAAAAAGCCAGCTCGCAAAATATAAAATCACCTATACCAACACGAAAGGCAGAAAAAACCGCACCGTTCCCATCAGCCAAGAGCTTTACAATTCTCTGCCTGATAATAAAAAAGGTCGGTTGTTTAGTGATTGTTATGGCGCGTTCCGGTCTGCGCTGGAAAGAACGAACATCGAACTACCTGCTGGTCAGCTTACTCACGTTTTGCGTCACACTTTCGCCAGTCACTTTATGATGAATGGTGGAAATATTTTAGTCTTACAACGTGTGCTCGGCCATACCGATATAAAAATGACGATGCGATACGCACACTTTGCGCCAGATCATTTCGAAAGTGTTATCAAATTAAACCCGTTACGCGAAGAGATATAACATGACCATAGAAGATATATTAACCAAACTAACTAAAGAATTAGTTAGAATCCATTCTAAAGATTTCAACTGGTCTGAAATGACATTCCCCGATTTTACTACGTCTGACGAAGGTTACCAAGTAAGCTTTAGCAAAGATGCAAAAATACAAATGCTTGAGCTTAGCGAATTAATCTTCACTAATCTAGACAGAACTATATATAAAACTGAGTTAAAAAAGATATATTCATTCATGAGAAATGCCATTGCTAATCTTTTTTCATCTGGCAAACTCCATGAATACACTGATACAGACACCGAAAACGTAAAGAGAGATATTGAGAAGAATCTAAAAACAAGAATTGAAGAACTGATAATCTTGAACTCAAGAGAACTCACCCATCACTATTCTGCAAATACTGTTTTTTTACATCACCATCGATCAATAACGATTGGTCCAGTTGAAATTAACAACAGAGAAGACTGGATTAAAAATAATGAATTTAATAATCAGACACTTAACAACCACTACAATCAGAAAGAATTAAATTACAAATGGAAAGAGCATGTAATTCAATACTTACATAACAATAAAGAAGAAACAATTAGCGCACTTGCATCAGATATCTATGAATTCACTAAAACAGGCAACTCGGTAGTATCAATAAAATTAAATAACATTGAGAGCGAATTATCATCAAAGCTATCCAAGATAATCTGTAAAACAACCTTGGACGCATTATCAGCTCTATTTGGTGACAAGAACTATTTTTATCAAAATACACTTTATGAAGACAGACAGCCACCTATATCATATAAAATAATAAAATCCCGCGATGGTTATTTAACTACTGCTGGATTCACTTTATCGAAAAGAATACCACATAGGAATGGTTCTGATTTTCTTGATGATTTAGACGAATATAAAAATATTATCGATGGTTTCGCATTTATTCTTTCTGGGTTATCTCAACCAGATACTCATCAATACCCTCAACTTGCTAACCGATGGGCTACTGCATTGGAATGGTATGCTGAAGCCCAGCGTGAAACTAACGAATCAATTGCTTTAGCAAAACTTGGGACTTGCCTTGATATACTGTCTTGTGGAGGGAAAAAAGTTGGCATAACGAATTTAATTTGTCACTTATTAGATGTGGATGAAAATTACATACTTAAAACAAATAAAAGAGAAATAAAGTTAAGGGATGTTATTGCAAAATTATATAACTATGGACGCTCACAGATTTTGCATGGTAACCATGTAGATCGTTTGCAGTCATTTGAAAAAGAGTGTGCTGATGCAGCATATTTTTCTCGAATTGCTCTACTTGAGATAGCTTATCGATTACAACATTATCAAGGAGAAGATTCCCCGACTGCATTTAGAAAAATACCACCACATATCTAAGTGGCGATGAAGTGGCGGTGGAAAAGGCGAATAATGGGTAGCCATTGGCAAATAGTGGCAATCTATATCAATGATAAATAAAGTAAACTATTGATTTTCGGTTGTTACGGTAGGAACTCATAATCGCTTGGTCGTTGGTTCAAACCCAACAGGGGCCACCAAATTTTAGCTTTAAAATCATATAATTAAGCCACTCGAAAGAGTGGCTTTTTTGTATACGTCAGCTAAATGTCACAAAAGTGTCGCATGGAGTTTAGCGAACTCAATCTGTAAGCATCCCAGCTTTAATTCCACGTACTTTTAGAGAGTTCCGGTTTTTTGCCATCAGCCCGTACAGAAAATCCCTATGGGGACAATGGAGCCAATAGCGGCCCATGTGAGTTATCGGTGTTCTGATTATCCAGGACTAAACGAATTGCGCGCTGATGAACTTCAGGGGGAAACCGGTCATGTTTTGCCATCCTGCTGACCTCTTTCAAAGAGGGGCGTCTTCAGAATTGCCGGAGCACTTATACTGAAATCCCCGGTTATATCCGGGGATTTGTAAGGGTCTAAATGTTGCTACAGATTATGAAACTTGATGCAGCTCCAGGCCCTGTTGTACCAGCAGTTCAACGTTACTGTCGGCATGCTGATAAACCTCATAGTGAACACCACCCGCCGTAACCTGACCGGCGTCCTGCCAGGTGTTATGCGCAAGGTCTTCAACTTTCAGTTCAACTACATCGCCGGCATCACCGGTCACCGCCAGTTGCTTGTGGCCATCCTGCATAAACAGGTTGTCATGAGCATCATTGATGATATCGTTCAGCGTGAGCTGAAGGGTATTCTGGCTGTGATCGGAGATATCTGTTGCAAGTAAGTTATTCGTATCATTCACCTGCGCAAGAGTGGCAGGTCCCGCAATGTTCACCACAAAATCACCGGCCTCGGTGCTCATATTTCCGGCTGCATCTGTTGCTGCTACGCTAAAATTGTGCAGTCCATCGCTGCGTTCAGATGTTTCGAAAGCCCAGAATCCTCCGTCGCTTGCCAGGGTTGAACCAATCAATACATCATTGTCGTAAATCATCACAATGCTGCCAGCTTCGGCGTCAGAACCCAGAAGGAAAGGAGTGGAGTCATCAGTAACGTCACCGGAATTCAAATAGTGACCATGTTCTCCGTTCAGGCCTAAATTGTCGAAAATGCTGAAGGTTGGCTCTGTCGGTGGTGTGCTGTCATTGGAGAAATCAATGTTCACCACAAAATCAACGGATTCACCGCTGGTTTTGCCGATAACATTCGTTGCAGTCGCTGTGAAGATGTGCTCACCTTCGTCTTGTACCGGCGGAATGAAACTCCAATTTCCGTCGCTGTTAGCGGTTGCAGACCCAATCAGAACACCGTTGTCGAGAATCTTGACGATAGAGCCCGCATCAGCGCTGCCGCTCAGTTTTGGCATGGTGTCCTCGGTGCTTACGCCCGACATGCCATAGCCTTGATCTTCACCCACATTGTCATAAACATTTTCAATAACCGGTGCAGCAGGCGTTGCTTCAATGTTCAACACAAAACCATTGGACTCATCACTGGTGTTGCCCGCAGCATTCGTTGCCGTTACGCTAATGCTGTGCAGCCCATCGCTGCTGTCAGGCATTTCGAAAACCCAGCCGCCCGCGCTGCTTGCTGTGACTGACCCAATCAGAACATGATTGTCGAAAATCTTTACGATACTGCCAGCTTCGGCATTAGAACCCAAAAGCATGGGCGTAGAATCATCAGTAGCGTCACCGGGATTAAGATAGTGACCTCTTTCTCCATTCAGCGATAAATTATCAAAAATGCCAAAGGTTGGCACTGCTGGTGTTGTGGTATCAGATACGGCAGCGTTCACCATAAAGTCACTGGTGTTTATGCTTTTTTCTTTATTATCAGAATCAGACATGGTGTCCATTTCTCCATAGTTATATTCTGTAGGTTCAGAATCAGAAATAAATTATATCTCCGACACTGCGAGAACTGATAATGAATAACAATATTCATTATCAGTTCTCGCAGTGTAGGTCGAGTATTCTTTGATGGGAAAGTCTTAAAAATAAAAATCAGTAGCCAGAAAAATAAAATCGCGGCATTTAATACAGCGCACATGCGACTTTGTCACGACCAATACAAATCAACGGAGGTGTAATTTTATTTAATATCACGACGTTTTCTGAATAATAGCGAGAATCGTTTGCGTATAGCACGAACATCTCCCTATTACTGGGATCAGTGCGTGATTTGATGACGATACCGACTGAAAATTGGCGCTTACACCCCCCATATCGGATGCTTCCCTCTGAAAGCAGCAACCTACCTTATATAATCATTAAATGTCACAGATTATTTTTTTAATTATCAGAGAATCACTTCCATACCTGACGGTAAATATGAGCCATCTTCATTCGCGATGATAGACCGGGGATATTTTTACTTTTATTCAGATAGATATTTAAAACTATCTATTTGTTTCTGGTTGCCGCAAGATGGATTTGTATCTTACGAACCCTCCCAGACAACTCCATCCTGAACCCTTAAAAATAATTGACGTGTGGCTCTGCAGTTCTATACCATAAACTAATGACTCCATGAACACTATGTTTAACATTGGAGCAGGTCAATTACGGCAACTGCACCAAAACGAGTGTAAGGGTAGTGTGATGATGAGAACTATCTGCCCAGATAAATAGCGGGTAAAGCGTTAAGATGGAGAATAGTGAATATATAACTCACAACTTGCTCCTGGTAAGACATGTATTGACCCGCTACTGGCAATACCTACTGCCGTTACAAACGGTATCCCGCCACTAACAAAACCGTTTGGTTTATATAATTGATAAGCATACCTTACGCAAGATATTTCGATTAACCGGCTGGCCTGCCTTCAGGATTAAATATAACCCTCAGTTTGTAATGAAGACATTACTAACATCACGGTGTATTAATCAACGGGGGGTCACCAAATTTAGCGCTAAAATCATCTAAAAAAGCCACTCATCGTGAGTAATGCTGGTCACTTAAGGTGACCAGCAGTTTTTTTGTCGGCGTATTTTCTGCTTTTTACCCTCAGTTCTCTGGGGTAACTTCGCTCTCTTCTCCCCGGTAAAACCAGCCATTTCGCCTTCTCATACAACGTTCTTAGCTCCCCTGGCATCTTACCCGGTGAAGCCCACGGCAACGTTATCAGCAGCCGTGTTATTTCACTTATTGCGCCACTGAAGCTCAGCTGATACGGCAGATAGTCGCCTTTCAGTTCGAACGCCATCCTTACCATCTGGTATCTCACCAGGTTGTAGGTCAGCAGCACTCCCCACAACTCCTGCCTTACCAGCTCCGGCAGCCTGCTGCGCAGCGTCCACCGGCTGTCCAGCAGGCCCTGTTTCGCTTCCCGGTAACCCAGCTCTATTTCCCATCGATGTCTGTATAACTCACTGATACTGTTACCCGGATAACGGTTAGGGTCTGTCAGCGAGGTCAGTACCTGCCGTTCTTTTCCGTCCACATTCCGGGTCAGCAGTCTCGCCGTTATTTCTGCCGGCAGCGCCGGCCATTGCTTCCGCGCCTGCGGGCTCGTTTTCAACTGAACCAGCTCGTCACCCTGCCCCAGCTTACGTACCACCTCATACCGGGTATTCTTTTTCAGCGGTAACAGCCAGTGCCGTTTCTCTCCGGATGTCTGCCAGTGATGCAGGAGGCCCAGTGAGTAAAATCCTTTATCGAACAGGGTGATACTGTTGTCCGGCGTTTTCTCTGTCAGCCGGGCGGCCAGCCGCATTTCGCTGACGCTCTCGCTGTCAAAAGCGCTGGCGTTTATCAGATGGCTGCTCAGTTCCATCAGACAGACCATCCGGACCTGTGGATAGCCATCCACGGCAAACAGATTCAGGCCGTGCCACTGTGGGTGTGATGCCTGCTGGTTCCAGTGCTGCTGTGTGATGTCGAACAGCGCCCGGACAGCATCCTCCCCGAGCGTTTTTCGTCGCTGGATAACTGAGCTGCGGGCAGTGAAAGGTGCGCCGGTACGATCGGTGATATCCATCAGATTGACGATTTCGGTCATGGGGCGATTGCAGAAGATGGACATGCCCACAACAAGCCAAATCATAGATTCAAGAGGGAGTTTACGTTTGCGCAGCGTGACGGTGTCAGTCAGCGTCAGAGCTTTCTGGATAAGGTCAGCAGGAATGAGGTCAGAAAGGCTTCGGGCGTGCTCTGGTGAGGTAACATTGATAATGCCGAGGGCTTGTGAAAGTTCCATTTAAAAAGGGTCCATGATGAACATGAACCCTTTTTACACCAGCCACCGGATCGTTCAACCGATCCTTAAACGATCGGCATTACTCACGATGAGTGGCTTTTTTAGATGATTTTAGCGCTAAATTTGGTGATCCCCCGTTGATTAATACACCGTGATGTTAGTAATGTCTTCATTACAAACTGAGGGTTATATTTAATCCTGAAGGCAGGCCAGCCGGTTAATCGAAATATCTTGCGTAAGGTATGCTTATCAATTATATAAACCAAACGGTTTTGTGATAAACGATAGATTAAAGAGCGGTTTTATCATGAATAGATTGATGCAGGGAATGTATGACGAATTGGATGGAATTAAACGTGACCCGTATATAAATCGGGAGGATAGGGAGCGAGGAGAGCAAAGAGTCAATGGCGTTATTATCAGTTATAAGCAGAATGAGCTTATGCAGGTAATGAACAGCGTTGCCAGTAAGTATATGAAGTGGAGTTTGGCAAAGGATAAGTTTATTAGTGAGGTTGTTTCCTACTCCAATGATATTACATCTAAAATTAATACGAATGAAATAACCCAAGATCAAGCAATGAGATTATTAGACCAGGAAATCGAAAACCTAAGAAAGCAGGATGAAGTCTTAACAAGAAAACAGTATCGGCAAGCGATAGTAGTTAAATCTGTAGTAAAAAAAGTCTCTAAAGGAAAAAATGGCAAAGATACTATTGATGTTGACTTAATTGTTGCCGGTGTAGGTTTTGTTAGTGGCGGGATACAGTTTGTAACGGGGGTAGGTGTTGCCAGTAGCGGTGCTGGTGCACCTTTTGGTGGATTGCTCATTGCTCATGGTATAAATAATATCGTTGAGAATGGATACTTCCTTCTTTATCGGGAAAGTTATACTGGCCCACTTAAATTTATTTATGAAGGTGTTGGGGCTTTGTTAGGCATAAATGCAAAGGATGCTGATGTTATTTATACATTCGTAGACTTGAGTTTGTCAATCAATGGGTTGCTTGGCCTACGATTAGAAGAAGATGCAATGAGGCTTTATCGCTATATTGACACTGATCTGCTCTGGGGATTGAAAGAGATGGGTGTTAAATTAATGTCAAGAAATGAACTGTATTTCGAATTCCTGGGCAGTGCAAACACCATTGCAGGTCAATACATGTCTTACTAGGAGCAAGTTGTGAGTTATATATATTCGTTCTTTTCTATCATTGGTCTTGTTGTTTTATATCTTACAAATAGACGATTGACATCGTCTTATTACCCTTTGCATATTTTTTTTGGAGTTGTGATTTCCTTCTTGTTTGTACTTTTTCATATGATAGTTTTGCGAGTTCATGTGATCCCTATTTTAGGAATACCCATTTCAGAAGAAGATGATTTTATGTATTATGGCCCGCTAATATATGCCTTATTTTGTATTATTGTCAGTATGTTGGCTCACGGGAAAGGTAGGAAGTGAGTTATATATTCACTACTCTCCATCTTAACGCTCTACCTGTTATTTATTGGGTGGAAAGTTCTCATCATCACACTACCCTTACACTCGTTTTGGTGCGATTACCTAACAGGAGTCTTTATTATTTTTCATTTTTATAGGTTTCATAAAAAAACCATCCCTACTCTAGGGTTCTCTGTTCCTGAATATAATGAGTTTATGTCGAATGCACCTTACTTCTTTAGATTATTAGTAACGATTGTTAGCATTATGGCCTTTAAAAATAAGGGAAATTAAATTTGTGAGGGATGAACTTAACCATCCCTCCTTCATATTAATAGACTCTGTCATCCCAAATGCTGTAACCACTAGTGCCTGCTATGATATGGCTCCAGGTAATGCTCTTGTATTTCACAGAGATGGTTTCTTGCGGTTGCGCGCCGCTGTGCGTAATTGAGTGTGGGTGTGAGCCCGAGATATCGGAAATGGAGGCATCAGTGATTAAGATGTTGAAGTAAAGCTCTTGCGCACCGGACGCATTGGTTCGGTAGAACTCAAACAGGACTTCAAGCGATTCATTGTTAGAAATAGCCACGCCCAGCAAAGGGGAGGATTTATCGATAGGTTTGGTAAATACGACAGGGTGATGGCTGACATGCTGTTCCCTGCTCATCGCATAGTTCAGACTATTTATCAGGATTTGGTCTAAATGACCGGTTTGTCCTTTATTACCAATGGAGTCTATAGAGGAACACCCGGCAGAAATAAGTCCCTGCTGTTTACCTTTCACTGTTGCATAGATTACGTTAGCCATTATTCAATATCCTTATATTAACAATGTGACTTGGTGCCACGGAGCGTAGAGGGCTATAGCATTAAGTGAACCTCCTGAATGTAACATAAGCACCCATAATAAAGCCCCTATAAAATTATGGTTTTTTTGGGGGAATTACCGGGTCACCAAATTTAGCGCTAAAATCATCTAAAAAAGCCACTCATCGTGAGTGGCTTTTTTATTATCCAGTCTTTACACCTTCCCGCCCCCGAGCGCTTTATTCAGCAGAATATCCTTACTGATCCGCTGTCCCTGCATCTCAATTTGTTTGATTTGCTCGCTTAGCCACTGGCGCTGCGCTTCATCGGCCATCGCTTCGCTGATAAGTCCCCGCTGGAAACGGGCTTTCGCGTTGCTCATACCCGCCGCCGCCGAGCTGACTTTCTCATCCTGCAACGCCTGTTCTTCCTGCAAGGATTGCAGCGCTGACCCGGTCGTCACCACATCTTTTACCGCCGTGAGTACCGCCTGGTTGTACTGCGAAATCAGCATATCCCGCTGGTGACGAGTCTTATCGAGGTTCGCTTCAAGCTGTCCACCGGAGAAGATCGGTAAATACAGGCCCGGAACGATATTGGCCTGCTGGCTGGCGTGATCGAACAGATCGTCCATATGCAGCGCGTCAAACCCAAAGAAAGCTTTGATATCGAACGTAGGATAGAACGCCGCTTTGGCGGCATCGATTTGTTTCATCGAGGATTGGACATACCAGTGCGCCGCCTGCAAGTCCGGGCGACGGGCCAGCAGTTGATAGTTGAGTGAAGACGGTAATTGCGTTTTCGCCACCGGCAACGGCATCGGTCGGATCTCCGCCAGCTCACCGCCGCCGCTCAGCGCCCGGAGTGATTCCCGGAACGCGACGCGCTGCTGTTTAGCCATCGACAGCTGTTGGTCGATAGTCAACAGCATCGTTTTCGCCATTTCAGCATCTGCGTGTGATTCAAGTCCTCTCGCCGCGCGGGCCTCATGGGAGTTGAGCACAAACGTCTCGGATTGTTTAAGCTTTTCAAGGCGCTGCGTGACCTGATAGTTGGTCTGGATCCCGTAATAGAGCTGGGCGACATCGGCTGAAATTTCAAGCTGAACCGCTTTCTCTTCGAGCTTATGTGCGTTTTCCACGCCCATGATGGCATCCAGACGATCGCGGTGTTCTCCCCACAGATCGATATCCAGCGTCGCCCCAAGCCCAACTATCCCTTCGGTGTACCACGGCCCGCTGGTGCCGAGCCTCGGGCGGTCTTCCGCGAACGGGCCGAGATAACCATTCCCCGAGACATGTGCCTCATTGATTTCAGCCATCGCATTCACTTTGAGCTGAGTGCCCGATTCAATCAGCGCCACATCTGACCGCGCCTGGGCCACACGGGCATGAGCCAGCGCAATCGACGGGGAATCTGCAACCGCATGGGCGACAAGCGCATTCAGTTGCGGATCGTTGTAGTGCTTCCACCAGGTCGAATCCGGCCACTGTTGCGCGGTCAGCTTAGCATCAGAGGGCAGCACGATGTCCTGCTGCTGGATAGGTTTCGCGGCTGCGGGCTCATCTTTCATCGGCGCACAGGCGGCCAGCAACACACCGCAAAACAGAGCCAGAGGTTTGAGGTTATTCAGGTGTTGTAAACGACGCATAGTTATCCCCTTTCGGTAGCAGTCTGCCGGGTACGCAGGCTGAGATTAAGCTGTTCAATTTCGTAGAAAAGGGGCTGTAAACACCCTGCCTCACCCTCAGTATTCGGCACGACGAGCGCGGTCGGTTCGCCCAATTCGGCAAGCGTCGCGCAGTGCTGTAATCGCTCCGCTGCCTGCTGGCGCTCGACGGCGAAGTCATTTTCACGCTGCCCGGCTTTGAGATGTTCAAACTGATAGATGATTTCACTGAGGTGACCAAGCACCTGCTGCGCCGCCAGGATTTCACTTTCCGACTGGCGATTGTCCGCCGACCAGCCAGGCTCCATCGCCACCCGGCCCGCAATCCCCTGACAACCTGCCAGCGCCTGGCGCAGCGCAATTTCAGCGCCCGCTTGCGCCGAGTGTGTTTTCACCCGCTCGGCGAGCGCGGTGAGTAGACTGCTGACCCGGGTCCAGAACAATTTGCCTTCCCGCTCTGGCCACACATAGCGATGGAAAACGGTGGCGATCAGCACTCCGAGCAGAATGCCGATCACCCTGTCGCGGATTTCGACCAGCTCAAAGGTTGGGCCAAAGCTCTCCAGCAGCGCCAGGGCGAAGGTAAACATCATCTGGATCCCGGCGTAGCTTATCTTTTCCGAACCGGCGTAAATCCAGGCCCCCAGGCCGATAACCGGCAGCGACATTGCCAGCAGGCCGACCACGCTCTCGATATGTGGCATGACCAGTATCACCATCAGCAGCGCCGCCAGGCTCCCGAGCACCGCGCCAATGACACGCAGTAATCCGCGATGCGCCGTAGAGCCCAGGCTCGACTGCGCCACGATGATGCAGCTCAGCATAATGGTGTGAATGCCCTGCCAATCCGCAGCGATATAAATGAAATAACAGACCAGCGTAGAGAGCAGCGTTTTCAACGCAAACCGACACCAGGTCTGATTCATCACCAGACCTTTAACACGGGCGTTCTCTTTCGATTCTGCCGGTGATTCAGCGGGCACATGCTGGTAATGCGAGAACGCGGCGAGGGTTTCCAGCATCCGCATCAGCGTGCCCTGCCGGGTGCGTTGAAAAGCGTCCGTTGAGTCGACCGAAAACGCGCTATCTTCAGCTATCGACGCGGCAAAACGCTTACAGCTCTCCAGCAGAGTTTGCGCCAGCACAAGTTCATCGGCCTGCGGCTGCGCCGGCAACTGTTGCACCATCTGATACAGACCCGACACGGTACTGATCCGCGCCAGATGCCAGGCCTCATCCTGCCGATATCGCTTATCGCGCATAATGGCGAAGGCCAACATATGCTGGAGCATCAGCGTCTTTTCCTGGATAGCGGCGGCTGACAAGGCTTCCGGGGCCGGATCACGACGAATAAAGCGTTCTGTGCGCGCGATTATTTCGGCCAGTTGCGCCTGCAATGCGCCCCGGAGTTGTGCCACTGGCTCTTGCGGAAGAAACAGCAGATTGACGGTCAGGGTGAGGATGATGGCGTAGTTAATCGCCACCCACAGCCAGAGGATCATCCTCACCACGCTGTCGGCGTTATCGGTCATATCCGCGAACGTTTGGGTGTAAAAAATCACCAAACCGCTGAGGAAAAAGATCACCCCATATTTCGTGGCGCGCATCAGATAGACACAGGCGAAAAACAGCCCGCTGGCCATCAACAGGCGCAGCAACGGGTATTCCCAGGTGAGTTTCAGGGTCAGAATCGACAGCCCTACCGCCAGCGTGGTACCGAGCACAAACAAAGCCCCGGTCAGCGTCGACAGAACGATATTCTTCTGGGTGACATAAAAGACAGCGATCAGCGACAGCGCCAGAAAAGGCACCTGCAGCGTCAGCGAGATAATCATCACCAGCGTGCAGGTAATCAGGCAACGCATCATCAGATTGCCGCGTCCTGGATACGGTTGCAGTAAACGGGCTAGCCGTTGCAGCCCGGTCTCCCGGGCGGGGTCCGCACGTGTAATCATATCGCCTCCGTTCAACGAGGTTGCAGCGTTGCCACCGCAGAGGCACCGACGCGGAACAGGTGCGGGTCCGGATTAGCGACCCGAATTTTTACCGGGAAACGCTGTGAGACATGGACCCAGTTGATGTTCCTTTTAACGACGGGCAGTCCTGACATCACGCTGCCGCCATCATCGGGCAGCACGCCGAAGCTGATGGAATCCACCTGGCCGTCAAACGTTTTGCCGGTGTCGCTCATCAGCCAAACGCGCGCCGGGGTGCCTTCGTGAATTTTTTTAAGTTCGGTTTCGCGGAAGTTGGCGATGACATACCAGTGGGTGGTGTCGATCAGGGTAAACACCGGTTTGCCCGCCGCCACAAATTCGCCCACGCTGGTTTTCAGCGACGCCACGCGACCGGTAAACGGCGCGCGAACCTCGGTATGCGCCAGATTGAGCTTCGCAATATCAATCTGCGCGTCAATTTCTGCCCGCTGCGCCACCAGCGCATCGACGCCACTGACCGCTGCCGCGGCTTGTTTCGCCTGTAATTGCAGGCTTTGCAGGTGTGACTGCGCGCTGGCATTGGCCGCACGCGCCTGGTCAATTTCTTCTGCTGAGGCAAACCCTTGCGAAAGCAGCGGGGCAAGACGATGCAGAGTATCGGCGGCTTTTTTGGCATCAGCCTGCGCGCTGGCAATCGCCGCTTTGGCTGAGCCCGCGCTGAATTTCTGGGCATTGACCGAGCGTTGGGTCAACTCAATTTGTCTGTCGAGCCCGGCGAGTTTCGCCTGCGCCTGCTTCAGTGCGGCTTGGTATGTGGCCGGGTCGATGCGGAAAAGCAGGTCACCTTGCTGCACCAACTGATTATCGTGCACCGGTTGGGCAATAATTCTGCCGCTGACTTCCGGTGAAACGGTAATCGTATCCGCATAGGCGTAGGCATCATCGGTTCGCGGTCGGGCATCCACGCGCCAGATAACCAGACCGAGCACGCCAAGGGCCAGCGCCGTCAGTCCAATTAACGTTGTTTTTTGCTTATTTTTAAACATAGTAATGGCCTGTCGGTTAGCTGAAAATAAATAACCAGATAATCATTGAGAAAGTCGCTGCAATTAATAACCAGCTGGCGAGATTTAATTTGAAGCGTTCGCTGAGTTTATTTCCGCACAGGCTGAATATCAGTCCGGTGAGTGCAGCGCCGCCCGCGAGGCAATAAAGCCAGTCAGGGAAAGCCGCGCCCAGAAAGGGCAGCGAGGGGGAAAGTGAACATCCCGACAGGGAAAAAATGACGGGTAACCCCAGCAGGGCATACAGTCTTATTCTCATAATGGCAGGTGACCAATGATTGAACGTAAAAAACAGGAAATGACCCGTCAGAAAGGGCCATCAGATTAAAACAGTGAATGCCTGTATTATAACACCCTGGAATTTAATTACATTGGCGATTATTAGTTTGCTATACTATTTTGCCGTTTTTCTGATTTAAAAATAAATTTCATGATTCGGCATCACAAATAAAAAAGACCTGCCAGCCGACAGGTCTCTTTCGTTATTAAGGCGTTACACGCCTGCCCACCACAATCGCAGTTTCATTCCCCAGCCGCTGGTGAAACCGGTGGTTATCGATTTCACTTCGCCTTTGTCGATAATAACCAGCGTCGGCGTGACCTGGATCTGCCAGCTGCGGGTGAGTTTGCCCTCGGCATCGTTGATAGTCGGAAGGGCGTAGTGCTTACGCGCCAGCCATGCGCTGAGCGTAGCATCATCGCCGGATCGCATCGCCACGCTGACCACGTTGCCGCCCTCCTCGGCAATCTGTGCCACCGACGGGGTGGTGAAACGGCACACGCCGCACCACGTCGCCCAGACGTATACCAACAACGGACTGTCGTGACTCATCCCCGCCAGGTCGAGTGTTTTACCGTCCAGGGTCTGCATCGGCGCGCTGGCGAACGCCGCGGGCAGCGTGGGTTTGCGGAACTGATCCATCACCAGCATTGCGGCGGCGGCGATCAGCACCAGCACCACGCCTTCCCGCAGCCAGCGTTTGAGTTTAGCCCGCATCAACTTTCTCCAGCTCTTCTTTCACCAGCGCCTCCAGATCGTCATACGGGATAGCGCCCGGCACCATGGTTTTCCCCACCAGCGTGGCCGGTGTACCCTGCACGCCCAGCACCTGCGAGAGGATCAGGTTCATCTGTAACGTCTCGCCGCTTTGCCCGTCGGCCTTGATGTTCTCCGTCCCCGTTTTCTGTTGCGCAGCCAGAATGGACGCATCGTCGTGATAGCCCTTTTTCGACATCAAACGCTGATGTAGCGCCCAGAACTGTTGCGGCTGCTGCCGCCAGGCGGTCAACGCTATGCGCGCCGAGTTGGCCGAACTTTCACTGCGAAACGGCAGCAGTTTTACCACCAGCTTCACCTCCGGGAATTTGTGTACGATTTTCTCCAGTTCCGGGTCAAACTGCTTGCAGTAGGGGCAGTTGTAATCGGTGAACGACACCAGCGTCAGACGCGGTTTTTCCGCCCCCATCGACGGCGTATTCGGGTCGTTCCAGAGCAAATTCTCCAGATCCGGTTCAGCCGCAAGGCTCAGGGTTGAAAAGCAAAACAGCAGGATAAAAGTCAAAATACGCATCGTTATTGTCCTTTGGCGTCGGTCAGGGTTTGCAGCACGTCATCGCGGCTCAACAGCGGCGGCAGGATGCGCCCCTGTTCCAGCCCTGGGCCATAAATTTGATTGAAAGGCACCGCCACGCTGTGGCGAGCCCGAAGAAACTGGCTGATGCTGTCGGATGGACGGCTCCAGTCCCCGCGCAGGGCGACGACGTCCGGGGCGGTGAGCGCCTCCTGTACATCATCCCGCAGCAATACGTTGTATTTGTTGGCTTTGCAGGTCACACACCAGTCAGCCGTCACATCGACAAACACCCGCTTGTTGTCTGCCCGCGCGGCGCGGATGGCCTCTTCGCTCAGGGGCTGCCACGCAATGCGGTCTTCAACGATGCCCTGGCTTCCGCTTCGCAGCAGCGGGAACGCCGCCGCCGCCCCTAGCGCCGTCAGCAACAGGCAGGTTGTTGCCACCCGCCAGCCCCAGCGCCACAGCGTGGCAAGCAGCAAAGACACAACCACCACGGCGAACAGCGTCAGCGTCGGGGTCTGACCGATATGCACCGTCAGCAGGCTGGCAAGCCACAGCGCCGAGCCGAGCATCATCAGCCCGAGAACAACGCGCACCACGTTCATCCAGCGTCCCGGACGCGGCATATGCAGCGCCAGCCCCGGCCAGGCGGCGATCAGCAACCACGGCAAACTCATACCGATGCCCATCGCGAAGAACAGCCCCCACAGCAGCGGCAACGGAGCCACCAGCGCCACCGACACCGCGGTGCCGAGGAACGGTGCGGTACACGGCGTGGCCAGCAGCGTGGCAAACGCGCCCTGCCAGAAATGCCCTGCCAGACCGTTGCCGCCCCGGGTCGCCAGGAAGGTGGATACGCCAGAGGAGAGCCGGATTTCAAACAATCCAAGCAGGCTGGCGCTGAACAGCACCATCACCAGCGCCATCGCCGCGATAAACCACGGGTTCTGGAACTGGATACCCCAGCCGAGCGCCTGATTGCTGAGGCGCAGCGCGGTCATCATCAATGCCAGCGCCAGGAACGAGGTCACAATCCCGGCGACCGAGGCAAGAAACTGCTGACGTACCTGGCGGCGGCTGTGGGTCGGCGTGTGCACCAGCGTGCCGAGTTTCATCGCCAGCACCGGCAGCACGCACGGCATCACGTTGAGGATAAGCCCGCCCGCCAGCGCCATCAGCAGCACCCAACCGAGGGACAGCGTGGTGTCGCTCACGCTGGCTTCTCCCACGGCCACGCGGCTTTCCTGGGCCTGACCGCCGTCTGCCAGCAGCAGCGAAATTGTTTTACCGCGCAGATCCGGGGCGGTTTCGCCCCAGCCGTCGCTCACTGGCAAGGTGGCCGTCAGGGTTGGGCCGTCAATCTGATAGGTGGGTTTGCCGAAATCGGTATCGGCGAGGGTATCAATAAACAGTTCAGGCTTTTGCCAGCCTGCGCCGCGGGTCGCGGTGACGGTCAGTTTGCCGGAGCGATAACCCGCTTCAAGCTGCGATGTCAGGCCATCCTGTAATGGCAGCGTCCCCATGGCGCGGGTGAAGTCGTAGCTGAAATCCGCACCGGCGGGAGCGTTCATGTCGAGCGTAAAGGGATAGTCGGTGAGAATGCAGACGTTGCTACAGGTCGAGAGCGTCAGCACGCCCGCCAGTTTCTCCGGCAGTTTGCCGTACAGCGTTATCGGGAACGAGACGTTACCCTGATAGCCCTGGGTCGAAATGCCCGCCACCTCAAAACGCTGTGGCACCGGCCAACGCCAGTCCATCTCCAGCGGCGTCTGCCACGTTATCGCGGGCGCAATACCGCCTTCTCCCGGCGATCGCCAGTAGGTTTTCCAGCCTTTTTCGAGGGTCACATCAAGCAGCATCTGCACGTCGCCACCCGGCTGAGCCTGGGCGCGCAGCCTGACGCTGGCATGATCGTTATCGGCGGCGCGCAGCCAGCCACTGTCGGCTGCATGGCTGACAGGCAGCCATAGCCAGAGCAGGCAGAGCACAAGCTGCCTGAATAAAATTCGCATTCGTTTTCTCCGTAAATGATTGATTAACCTGAACTGCCAGGTCAGTGATCACTCACGGAAGACGCATAATCGCAGATGCACCCGTAGCCGGGGCGGAGATATGACGCGCGGAGGCCATTGGCGTTCCGGGCGTTGTGGCACAGCGGCAAGCACCGCCATCAGCAGGGCTATGCCAAACATCGCACCTTCAAACAGCACCGGCGGCACGGCCATCAGGGATTTGGCGCTCAGCTCGCAGGGCGTGACCGGTGCCTCGCTATCGCTGCTCTGTTCAGTGGTTTGTTGAAGAGATTGCTGCGCGACCGGAGAGGCATTCATCATCAGCGCGTGCAGCCCCGCCATGCGCTGCGCAGTGCAGATAAGCACCACCAGACATGCCAGAGCGACAAGAAGAAAAGCTTTACGCTGACGTGAAATCATAAACGCCTCAGTTAAATTTGAGGCTTATCTTAACGGGTGAAGGGGCAGAGTGCTGTAAAGAAGTGTCTGGGTGAGGAGCGGTGCAGCTTTTTTCCCTCACCTTAACCCTCCCACTTGGGGAGGGTTAAGGTGTCTATCAATCAATTATTAACCGGGATCACCGCGCCTTTATATTTGGTGCGGATCCAATCCTGAATTTCCTTCGAGTGCAGCACGTTCACCAGCGCCACGATATCCTTTTTCTTCTCGTCACCGCGATGCACGGTAATGATATTGGCATACGGGTTATTCTCACCGCTTTCAACAGCGATAGGATCGTGTACCGGGTCCAGGCCTGCGTCGATGGCGTAGTTGGCGTTAATGACCACCGCCGCGCCTTCGTCGTTGTTGTACATCTGCGGCAGCAGCGACGCTTCAACGTTCGGCAGGAACTTCAGCTTTTTCGGGTTCTCAACGATATCGCTGATGCGTGCAGTGACTTTATCAATTCCTGGCTTAAGCTTAATCACGCCCTCTTTTTCGAAGATAGAGAGGATACGGCCTTCTTCTGACACCGCATCACGCATGATAATTTTGCCGCCTTCCGGCAGGTCTTTCAGCGATTTATATTTCTTAGAATAGATGCCGATGGGTTCGATATGAATCGCCCCGGCGCTGACGAAATCGAACTCTTTATCGCCCGCATGGTCTTTCAGGACGCTGTTCAGATACGGAATATGCTGGAAATAGTTCGCGTCGATTTCACGCCCGGCCAGCGCCGTGTTCGGCAGGATGTAGTCCTGGAAACGTTTGATTTCCAGATCGATCCCTTCTTTCGCCAGAATCGGTTTTGCCTGCTCAAGTATTTCGGCATGCGGCACGTTAGACGCGCCCACGGTCAGGGTGTCGGCCCAGGCAGCAAAGCTCAGGGCGCTCAGGGTAGCGGCGGCAATCAGCGTCAGTGTTTTTTTCATGATGTGTAGTCCCAAAGAATTATCGTTTATCTAAAAGAGAAGTGACCACGTCGCCGCAGAACTGAATGATGAAGACGATGACCAGAATGGTGACCGTCGCCACCAGCGTGACGTCGTTATGGTTACGCTGGAATCCTTCCAGATACGCAAGATTGCCTAAGCCACCTGCGCCAATCACCCCGGCCATTGCGCTGTAACTCACCAACGCAATCAGGGTGACGGTAATGCCCGAGACCAGCGCCGGGGAAGACTCCGGCAGCAGGACGCGAAAAATCAGGGTCGACAGACGCGCGCCCATCGAACGCGTGGCCTCAATCACCCCTTTGTCGACTTCACGCAGGGCAATTTCCACCAGACGCGCATAAAACGGGGCCGCACCGACAATCAGCGCCGGTAGGGCGGCATCCGCGCCGAGAATGGTGCCGACAACCGTCTTGGTGAACGGGATCAGCAGCACAATCAGGATGATGAACGGAATCGAGCGGAAAACGTTCACTACCACCGAAATCACGCTGTACACTGCCCGGTTGTGGAACAGGCCACCTTTGGCGGTCAGGAACAACGCCAGCCCCAGCACAATGCCCAGCACAAAGGTCGCGACCCCGGAAAAGGCGGTCATGTACAGCGTTTCCTGCGTCGCCGCCCAGAGGGCATCCAGGTCAAGATGCGGGAACCATTGTTCAGTCAAATTAGCCATGTTTAATCACCTCGCCGTCGATATCGCTGTGCTGCAAATCCGCGAGGATGTTGTTCAGCTGTTCATCAGTCGCCACCACGTGCAGCCAAAGCTGGCCGAACACGCCGTGCGCCGTTTGGGTCATTTTGCCGTGCAGAATGTTGAACGGCAGGCCATAACGTAGCGTCAACTCGCCCACGACCGGCTGATGCGTGCTGTGCCCGGTAAAGGTCAGCTTGATTACGCTGCCCTGCAAATCATTCGCCAGCGCCGGATTAAACGCTTCGTCGTCAGCATACTGGCTCACCTGGCGCACAAACTGCTGGGTGATCGGCTGCTGCGGATGGGTAAAGACGCGGATAACCTCGCCCTCTTCCACTACGCGGCCATTCTCCATCACCGCCACCCGGTCGCAAATCTTGCGCACCACGTGCATTTCGTGAGTGATAAGCACGATAGTCAGGCCAAACCGACGGTTGATATCGAGCAGTAAATCGAGGATCTGATCGGTGGTTTGCGGATCGAGTGCCGACGTGGCTTCATCGCACAACAGCACGTCCGGGCTATTCGCCAGCGCCCGCGCAATGCCCACCCGCTGTTTCTGCCCGCCGGAAAGCTGCGACGGATAGGCATGTTCGCGCCCGGTCAACCCCACCAGTTCGATAAGCTCCGCCACGCGGGCCTTAATCTGTGCTTTCGGCGCTCCGGCGATTTGCATCGAAAAGGCGATGTTATCGCTGACGGTGCGCGACCACAGCAGGTTGAAATGCTGGAACACCATGCTGATTTTCAGTCGGGCGCGGCGCAGGCTTTCCCCCTTCGCAGCTGAGATATCCTGGCCGTTAATGACCACGCTGCCGGAAGTCGGTTTTTCCAGGCCGTTCAGCAGGCGGATCAGGGTGCTTTTACCCGCGCCGCTGTAGCCGATAATGCCGTAAATTTGCCCCTGTTCGACCGTCAGACTGACGTCGTCCACGGCAGTGATGGGCGTTTTGCCGTGGTCAAAAATTTTGCGGATTTGGTTTAGTACAATCATTATTTTTAGATGTATAGAGCTATAGACGTCCAGACGGTAACATCACTTGTATGAATAACTCAACAACAAAATGCGCATATGGATATATCACGATGTGCTAACAGGCATTTTTGCGATTTGTCGCTGACAGTCACAACGACGCAGTGGTAATCTGCCAGCCACTCTGCGGGCCTGGAAGCTGAACCAACGCGCCATGAACAAACCAATTAAGCGACTGGAAATCATCAAGAATGCGATTGAGCTGGAGGATGAAGAGATCATCCACGGCCAGCTGTTGCAGTTAAAAAAAGAGGCGCTGGATGAGGGGCTAAAAGCTATCGTATCGGCGCTGGAGCATAAGCGCTATGCGGATGCGGTCGCAGCAATCGGGGCATGGTTGCAGAACCAGCGGGCGCTGACACCCTGGCAAGATCCGCGCATCGCGGCTCACAAGCTGGAGCTGAAAACGCTGGAGGCCGAGCGACAGGAATTGCTCGATCGTCGCAGCGCACGCATTCAGCGGCTGGATGAATTTAACGATCTGTACATGACCCGACTCGGACCATTGATGACCGAGATCCTGCGTCTGCGAAAAGTGCTGGCGGAAAAAATACTCCGCCGTCAGCTACGGGAAGGCAGCCGGAGTGAACCGATTGCCGAGGAGTCCGCCCGCCAGGCCGATGCCGCCAGTCAGGATTATGAATCGTATCGCCAGCGCCATCAGGAAGCCCAGCGCCACCAGGAGGCGCAGCAGCGTCTGGCGGAGTCAGACCGTCAGGAGCTGAAAAAGCTCTGGCGTCAGGCCAGTAAGCTGTGCCATCCGGATCTGGTGGATGATGAGCTGAAAGCCGAAGCAACGACGCTGATGGTGAGGCTCAATCAGGCGCGCCAGCAGGGCGATCTCAGCACGGTGCGGACGATCCTCGCCCGATTAATGAAAGGCCAGCAGCCGATGATGGACAGCGAGCGGTTGAACAGCCTGGAGCGTCTGCGCGAACGGGTAGCCGAGATCCGCCAGCAAATCAGCGCCCTGAAGCTGGAGCTGACCGGTCTGGAAAAAGAAGGCGCCTGGCAGCTGGTGACGACCCTTCGCGATCAGGAAGGCTATTTCCACCAGCAGGAGAAAGCGATGAGCAACACCATTCGCACCCTGGAGAGACAGATTTTTGACGCAGGATTTGATGAGGTGGCGTGATTCCCCCTCATTCTGGCCCTCTCCCCTGAAGGGAGAGGGGGACTGCAAACTACTTCTGATGCCAGTACGCCTGCGACCGCACCAGCTGCGGGTCCATCGCCTCGGTAACAAAACCATCAAGCAGCGCTTTCACCACCGCGCCTTCGCCGGTCAGCCAGAGGAAATAATCCTCCTGTGGCACGCTTAACGCCGCCAGTTTATCGGCTACCGCCTGCTGGCTGTGGCCCACCACCCAGTCAATTTCAAACCCGCAATCCGCCAGATAATCCTGATATGCGGCATCGGCTACGGTAACAATCGCCTTCACCTGCGGGCGCTGCGGTAACTGGCGCAGCGCGGCGAAACGACGTAGCAGCGCAGGCATTCCCGACTCATCACATACGTACAGCTGCCAGGCGTAATCCTCCGGTACTACCAGCGATCCGCGCGGGCCACCAATGGTCAGCGTGTCACCCACTTTGGCATTCACCGCCCACTGGCTCGCGACCCCGCCATCATGAATGAAAAAGTCATACGCCAGCTCATGCGTTTCGGCGTTGTACAGCGGCGTGTAATCCCGCGTCTGCGGACGCACCCCGTCGGCCCAGACAATGCCCTCGTCCGTCACGGTGGGGGGCGTGACACGGCTACCCTTTTCGGCGAAAAACAGCTTGGTGTGATCGTCAAATCCGGCTGAGGTAAAGCCTGCCAGCGCCTCGCCGCCCAGCACGATACGCTGAAAAGCCTGGCTGATGCGCTCCACGCGCAGGACGGTCAGCTCGCGAAAGCGTAGCTCATTGCGCACTCGCTTCGGGTATTTCTTCTGAGGGCTCGAAGGGGTCATAAGGTCATCTCATCATGTATTGTCATTGGTATTAATCGTAAATGATAATGATTTACAACAAAACCAAAAGTGCATGATGTGCGGTCTTTGCCCGAGACTCCCTTCGTCAGGATTAATGCAGCACCGTGACCGCATCCTGCAAACGCCCGGCCCGGTGTTTAACCATCGCCGAGACGTGGGCGCTCTCCTCCACCAGCCCGGCGTTTTTCTGGGTAATGGCATCCAGCTCCGCCACCGCACGGGTGAGATCCGACAGCCCCGCCGCCTGCTCTGAAGTGGAAAGGCTGATTTGTGCAATCAGCCCGGTCACGTTGCGTACCTGGCTGACAATATCGTCCATGGTTTTACCCGCGGCATGAACCTGATCGGAGCCGGACTGCACCTTGCTGGCGCTGGCGTCGATCAGCTTGCGGATATCGTTCGCGGCGCTGGCGCTGCGGCTGGCAAGATGGCGCACTTCACCCGCCACCACCGCGAAGCCTTTGCCCTGCTCCCCGGCACGCGCCGCTTCCACCGCCGCATTCAGCGCCAGAATATTGGTCTGGAAGGCGATGTCATTGATAAGCTTAGTGATCGAACCGATGCGCTGGGTGCTGTCGGCAATCTCATCCATGGTTTTTACCACCGTATGCATCGCCTGGCCGCCGTGCGTCGCCGCAGCACTCGCGGCATTGGACAGTTTGTCCGCTGCGGTCGCGGTTTCGGCATTGTTCTGCACCGAGGCCGCCATCTGGTTCATGGTGGTCACCGTCTGCTGCACGTTTTCTACCGTCTGGCGAGTGCGCTCGTTAAGGTCATTATTGCCCTGCGCCAGCGTTTCACTGCCTTGACGCACGCTCGCCACCTGGCCAGATACATCATGGATTAGCCAGCGGCACATCAGCCCCAGCTGCCCGACCGAGCGTAAAATCAGCCCCAGTTCGTCGCTGCGATTCAGGTGTGTGACGCTGTTTCGCTCGCCGGTGGCGACGTTCAGCGCCTGACGGGCGACGTTCTCCACCGGGCGGACAATCTGCCATTCCATAACGGCGGTGCCGACCAGCAGCATCAGCGTGCTGACGCCAATGGCCAGCCCGTGCGCACCGGTGGCAAATAAGGAGGTGGTCAGCAGCAGCCACAGCAGCGTCATCAGCGCTCTCACCCGCCAGCGCAGCGCCATACCCGGTAATTTCCCCCACCAGCGCTGGCTCACCACCAGCCCTTTGCGAACCCGCCTGGTGCTGCGTCCTTCGTTCAGCGCTTTATACAGCGGTTCTACCGCGGCGATCTCTTCCGGCTGGGCTTTGGTGCGAATCGACATATAACCGCTGATTTTGCCGCCGCGCACCATCGGCACCGCGTTGGCGCGCACCCAGTAGTGATCGCCATTCTTGCGGCGGTTTTTGACGATCCCGCTCCACGGCTCGCCCTGTTGCAGGGTGGCCCACATATCGGCAAACGCCGCTTTGGGCATATCCGGATGACGCACCAGGTTATGCGGCTGCCCGGTCAGTTCCTCCAGGCGATAGCCGCTGACCTTCACGAAGGTGTCGTTGGCATGGGTGATATGGCTTTGCAGGTCGGTAGTGGACATTAAAGTGGTGTCATCGTCGAGCGCATAATCACGCTGCGTGACAATCAATGGAGCTGACATTTACGCGTCCTTGACTCATTTAGTGGTTATTAATTTTTCTCTTAATTGTTATTTCGGCGATAACCACTTTAACTTTAATTGTTAAAGTTGATGCAGATCGCAATTTGCGTTTAAGCCCCTAATTTTGGTGGGGCTTCAGACAGGTGCAACGACTGCACCACCATGAGGCAGCCGTTCAATAAAATGACCGTTTGATGAATTTATACTCAGGAGTAAAAACCGCCGAAATGTTATGAAAATGATTAAATTTTGTAACACAAGGCCCCGCACAGGCGTTTATCCCGATTTTATGGTTCCGCTCCTGGCTGGCGTAATCCCTGCAATACTTAAATCAGTATCATGTGATACGCGGTGTACAGGAGCATATTTTGAACAGGTTACCTTCCAGCGCCTCGGCTTTAGCCTGCAGCGCGCACGCACTGAATCTCATCGAAAAGCGCACGCTTGACCATGAGGAGATGAAAGCTCTGAACCAGGAGGTCCGGGAGTACTTTAAAGAGCATGTGAATCCGGGGTTTTTAGAGTATCGAAAATCTGTTACCGCCGGCGGGGATTACGGAGCCGTAGAGTGGCAAGCGGGAAGCCTGAATACGCTTGTCGACACCCAGGGACAGGAGTTTATTGATTGCCTGGGTGGCTTTGGAATTTTCAATGTGGGGCACCGTAATCCAACAGTGGTTTCCGCCGTACAGAATCAGCTCGCCAAACAACCGCTTCACAGCCAGGAACTGCTCGATCCGCTGCGGGCGATGCTCGCCAAGACCTTAGCGGCGCTGACGCCGGGCAAACTGAAGTACAGCTTCTTCAGCAACAGCGGCACCGAGTCCGTCGAGGCGGCGCTCAAGCTCGCCAAAGCGTACCAGTCACCGCGCGGGAAGTTCACCTTTATTGCCACCAGCGGCGCGTTCCACGGTAAATCGTTGGGTGCGCTGTCGGCGACGGCAAAATCGACCTTCCGCAAACCGTTTATGCCGCTGCTGCCGGGCTTCCGCCATGTGCCGTTCGGGGATATCAACGCGATGCGCACCGTTCTGAGCGAATGCAAAAAGACCGGTGACGACGTGGCGGCGATTATCCTCGAGCCGATTCAGGGCGAAGGTGGGGTTATCCTGCCCCCGCAGGGTTATTTGCCCGCCGTGCGTAAGCTGTGTGATGAGTTTGGCGCGCTGCTTATTCTCGATGAAGTGCAAACCGGGATGGGCCGCACCGGCAAGATGTTCGCCTGCGAGCATGAAAACGTGCAGCCGGATATTCTGTGCCTGGCGAAAGCGCTCGGCGGCGGTGTGATGCCGATTGGCGCGACGGTAGCGACCGAAGAAGTCTTCTCGGTGCTGTTCGACAACCCCTTCCTGCACACCACCACCTTTGGCGGTAACCCGCTGGCCTGTGCGGCCGCGCTGGCAACCATCAACGTGTTATTGGAGCAGAACCTGCCCGCTCAGGCTGAACAGAAAGGTGACATGCTGCTGGACGGCTTCCGTCTGCTGGCGCGTGAATACCCGGATCTGGTGCAGGAAGCGCGGGGGAAAGGGATGCTGATTGCGATTGAGTTTGTTGATAACGAAATCGGCTACACCTTTGCCAGCGAGATGTTCCGCCAGCGCATTCTGGTGGCCGGCACGCTGAACAACGCCAAAACCATTCGCATCGAACCGCCGCTGACGCTGACCGTTGAACAGTGTGAGCAGGTGTTGAAAGCGACCGGTAAAGCGCTGGCCGCACTGCGGGTTTCCGTGGAGCAGGCCTGAAGATAGTTGCGTAAACCCAAGCCCGGTGGCGCTGCGCTTACCGAGCCTACAAACCCTGTAGGCCCATGCAAACGTAGTGCCGCCGGGCTTTTATTATACGATACGCACGCCCGCAGGCATCGCACGTTCGGCGGTCAGCAGCACGCTTTCACTACCGTCGTCGGTTTCGGCGCACAGCAGCATACATTCCGACACTTCCCCGCGCATTTTCGCTTTCTGCAAATTACACAGCACCACCACTTGTTTACCCAACAGCTCGTCTTCCGCGTAATACGGGACCAGGCTGGTGACGGTTTGCAGTGTGCGCTCGCCGATATCAATCTGCACGATGTACAGCTTGTCGGCATTGCCGTGACGTTTCACCTCAATAATCTTGCCGGTGCGGATCTCCAGACGCGCAAAATCACCATAAGCTACCGTTTCCATACTCACCTCAAGTAAATATTTAGTAAAAATATCACAGCATAAGCGGCCATCGCGATCAATGGATTTTTACTAAATACGTGGGATTCATTACAATGGCGGCAGACTAAACTTCAACTCTCGCGCTAAGGGACCCCATGGCAACACTGAAAGATATCGCAAAGGAAGCGGGCGTATCGCAGGCCACCGTGTCGCGCATTCTGAACGATGACCCGACCCTGAACGTCAAAGAAGAGACCCGGCATCGGATCCTCGAGATTGCCGAAAAGCTGGAATATCGCGGCAGCAGCGCGCGTAAAAGCCTGGTGCATCACGATGCCTGTCATCACGTGCTGGCGTTATACAGCTACCGCCAGGAGATGGAAATCAACGATCCCTACTACCTGGCTATCCGTCACGGGATAGAAACCCAGTGCGAAAAGCTGAATATCGGCCTGACTAACTGCTATGAAAACCAGGGGCTTCCTGATGTGAATCGGGTCAGCGGGATCCTAATTGTCGGCAAGCCTGCCCCGGAAATGCGTCAGGCAGCAGAAGCGCTGAGCGACAACATCTGCTTCATTGATTTTCACGAAGTCGGTTCCAGTTATGACTCGGTGGATATCGACCTGGTGCGCATCAGCAAAGAGGTTATCGATTTCTTCGTCGCCCAGGGCGTGCAGCGCATCGGCTTTATCGGCGGCCAGGACGAGCCAGGCAAAGCTGATATCCGCGAAAAAGCGTTCGTCGAGTATGGCCGCCTGAAGGGCGTGGTATCGGAAGACGATATCTGGCGCGGTGGATTTTCGAGTTCGTCCGGATATGAACTGGCAACCCAGATGCTGGCGCAAAACGATTTCCCGGAAGCGCTGTTTGTCGCCTCCGATTCCATCGCCATCGGCGTGCTGCGGGCTATTCATGAGAAAGGCCTCGCCATGCCACAGGACATTAGCCTGATCAGCGTCAACGACATCCCTACCGCCCGCTTTACCTTTCCTCCGCTGAGCACCGTACGCATCCATTCCGAAATGATGGGCAGCCAGGGTGTGAACCTGCTGCTGGAAAAATCGCGCGATGGCCGGGCGCTGCCGCTGCAGGTGTTTGTTCCCAGCCGTTTGAAGTTGCGCGGCACCACGCGTTAAGTCGTTTTTGCCCGGTGGCGCTTCGCTGACCGGGCGATTTTAATCCCCCTCTTTGAATCCCGCTTTTTTGTGATCCGCTTAACTCATTTCGGTTTTACTGATTTTATTTAGTAAAATTTTTACTAAACTCCCCAGCAATGATGTTTTACCCCACAGGGAGATGACATGAACCGCTGGGAGAATGTTCAGCTTACGCACGAAAACCGGCTACCGCCGCGCGCGTACTTTTTTGCTTACCACAATATCGACCAGGCCCGCACCTTTGCCCGCGAGGCCAGCAGTCATTTTCTGCTGCTGAGCGGTCAGTGGACGTTCCGTTATTTTGACCATCCGCTTGAAGTGCCTGAAGCATTTCCTCATCAGCTGATGAACGACTGGAGCCAGATTGCCGTCCCGTCGATGTGGCAACTGGAAGGCCACGGTAAACTGCAGTACACCGACGAAGGCTTCCCCTTCCCGATTGACGTGCCGTACGTGCCGAGCGCCAACCCAACCGGTGCCTATCAGCGCCTCTTCACCCTCGGTGAAAGCTGGGACGCACGCCAGACGCGGCTCAAATTCGACGGGGTGGAAACCTATTTTGAGGTCTACGTTAACGGCCACTACGTCGGTTTCAGCAAAGGCAGCCGCCTGACCGCCGAGTTCGATATTTCGCCGTACGTTCACGCGGGCGATAACCTGCTGTGCGTCAAAGTGCTGCAATGGGCCGATTCCACCTACGTCGAAGACCAGGACATGTGGTGGACGGCGGGAATTTTCCGCGACGTGTATCTTGTTGGCCGCCCACTTACCCACATCGACGATTTCACCATCCGCACCGTGTTCAACGACGACTACTGCGATGCCACTCTCTCCTGTTCAGTCGAGCTGGAAAACCTGACCACCCAGGCGGAAAACGTCACCCTCGAATACCGACTTTTCGACGGCGAACAGTGCCTGTATCAGGGCACGGCCGATAGCCGCGTGGCGCAGCGACAAACGCTCGATTTCAGCGTTGACGTCAAGCAGCCGAAGCAGTGGTCAGCCGAAACGCCGCACCTTTATCACCTCGTGTTGACGTTGAAAAATGCCGCTGGCGAGGTGCTGGAAGTGGTGCCGCAGCGCGTCGGCTTCCGCGACATTCAGGTGCGCGACGGCCTGATGCGGATCAACAATCAGTACGTAATGCTGCACGGCGTCAATCGCCACGATAACGATCATCTAAAGGGCCGCGCGGTGAGCATGGATCGGGTCGAGAAAGATCTGATCCTGATGAAGCAGCACAACATCAATTCGGTCCGCACCGCCCACTATCCGAACGATCCGCGCTTCTATGAGCTGTGCGATATTTACGGCCTGTTCGTGATGGCGGAAACCGACGTCGAATCCCACGGTTTCGCCAACGTCGGCGATTTGAGCCGAATCACCGACGATCCTGCGTGGGAAGGCGTATACGTCGAGCGCATCGTGCGCCACGTTCAGGCGCAGAAAAACCATCCGTCGATTGTCATCTGGTCACTCGGCAACGAATCCGGCTACGGCTGTAATATTCGTGCCATGGCGAAGGCCTGCAAAGCGCTGGATCCAACCCGGTTAATACATTACGAAGAGGACCGCGACGCTGAAGTGGTGGATATCATCTCCACCATGTACACCCGCGTACCGCTGATGAATGAGTTCGGTGAATACCCGCATCCGAAGCCACGCATCATTTGCGAATATGCCCATGCAATGGGCAATGGCCCCGGCGGCCTGAACGAATACCAGAATGTATTTTATCGCCACGACTGCCTGCAAGGGCACTACGTCTGGGAGTGGTGCGATCACGGTATTCAGGCGCAGGACGCCGACGGCAACACGTTTTACCAGTACGGCGGTGATTTTGGCGACTACCCGAACAACGCCAACTTCTGCCTCGATGGCCTGATTTATTCCGATCAAACCCCAGGCCCAGGGCTGAAGGAGTACAAACAGGTGATCGCCCCGGTAAAAGTCCACGCCGTTGACCTCGCGCGCGGCGAGCTGCGGGTGGAAAACAAGCTGTGGTTCAGCACGCTGGACGATTACACCCTGCGGGTGGAGGTCAAAGCCGAAGGCGAACTCATTAGCAGCCAGGCGCTGAAAATCAGCGATCTTCCGCCCAACAGTAGCCGCACGGTGACGATTGCCCTGCCCGAAACCGATGGCCGTGAAAGCTGGCTCAACGTGTACGTCAGCAAAGATTCGGCGACTCGCTACAGCGAAGCACATCACCCGATTGCGCAGTACCAGTTCGCGCTGGCCCCACGCACGTTGAGGGCAATGCCGTGGCTTTCCGATAGCGCCACGCCGCTGGTTATCCGCGACGAACGCCTGGCCTGCACCGTCAGCGGACATAACTTCCGCATGGTGTTCTCACGCCTGAGCGGCAAGCTGGCGTCATGGCAGGTCAACGGCGAGGAGCTGATTGCCAAACAGGGAGAAATCACTTTCTTCAAGCCGATGATTGATAACCACAAACAGGAATACGAAGGCCTGTGGCAACCTAATCATCTGCAAATCATGCAGGAACATCTGCGCGCCCTGCGCGTCGAGCGCGACGGCGACTCGGTGTGTGTCATCAGCGACACCGTCATCGCCCCACCGGTATTTGATTTCGGCATGCGCTGCAGCTATCGCTGGCGTATAAGCCCGGCGGGCGCGCTGAGCATCGAACTGGCGGGTACGCCCTACGGCGAGTATCCACACATTATCCCGTGCATCGGCTTCAGCCTCGGCATCAACGAGAGCCTCAACCAGGTGACGTACTACGGGCGCGGGCCGGGAGAAAACTACTCGGACAGCCAGCAGGCCAACCTGATTGACGTCTGGCGCAGCGATGTGGACGCGATGTTCGAGCCCTATCCGTTCCCGCAAAACAACGGCAACCGCCAGCAGGTGCGCTGGGTCGCGCTGACCAATCGTAACGGCCACGGCCTGTTAGCAATGGCGCATCAGCCGATTCACTTCAGCGCCTGGCCGTACAGCGCTGAGGCGATTCACGCCGCGCGCCACTGCAACGAACTGGTACGCAGCGGGCACATCACGCTGAATCTTGACCACCAGTTGCTGGGGCTTGGGTCGAACTCCTGGGGCAGCGAAGTGCTGGACAGCTGGCGCGTGCGGTTCGAGGCCTTCCGCTACGGTTTCACCCTGCTGCCCGCCAGCGGCAACGTCGCAAGCCAGGCGTTTCATCTGACTCCCTCTACCGCCGAACGTGAGGCCGAATAATGGAAATTATTAACAACCTGGAACAGTTTACCCAACGCTATCACGGTGGTCGCAAATGGCAGCGCTGCGTGGAAGCCATCCGCAATATCGACCACATTCGCCCCGGTGTGGCGCATTCCATCGGTGATTCGCTGAGTTATCGGCTGACCACCGACACCACCACTGATGCGCTATTTCTCGGCCATCGGCGCTATTTTGACGTCCACTACTACCTTCAGGGCGAGCAAAAAATCGAATACGCGCCGAAAGCGCAATTGCAGGTGGTGGAGTGCTATCGCGATGAAACCGACCGCGAATTCCTCAAAGGCTGCGGCGAAACCGTGCAGGTGCACGAAGGGCAAATGGTTATCTGCGATATCGACGAAGCCTACCGCTTCATCAGTGACGGGGCGGTAAAAAAGGTCGTGCTGCGGGTCACCGTTGAAGACGGCTATTTCCATAACAAATAAAAAATATCCGGCGGCGCCAATGTAGCGCCGCTATCCTCCCTGTACCCGGAGAGTCAAAATGTCAGAGTCAAAGCGTAATACCATCGGCAAGTTCGGCCTGCTGTCGCTGACCTTCGCCGCCGTGTTTAGTTTTAACAACGTCATCAACAATAATATCGAGCTGGGACTGGCGTCCGCGCCAATGTTTTTCCTGGCAACGCTGTTTTACTTTATTCCGTTCTGCTTGATCATCGCCGAATTTGTTTCACTGAATAAAAACTCCGAGGCTGGCGTTTATGCGTGGGTGAAAAGCTCACTCGGTGGCCGCTGGGCATTTATTACCGCCTACACCTATTGGTTTGTGAATCTGTTTTTCTTTACCTCGCTATTACCGCGCGTCATAGCCTACGCCTCGTATGCGTTTCTCGGCTATGAGTACATTCTGACGCCGTTTACTACCGTGGTGCTGAGCCTGGTGCTGTTTGCCTTCTCGACGTGGGTATCGACCAACGGCGCAAAAATGCTCGGGCCGATAACCTCCGTAACCTCAACGCTAATGCTGTTGCTGACCTTGTCTTATATTCTGCTGGCCGGCGCGGCGCTGCTCGGCGGCGTGCAACCGGCGGATCCGATCACCGTCGAGGCGATGATCCCCAACTTTAACTGGGCGTTCCTCGGCATAACCACATGGATCTTCATGGCCGCAGGCGGTGCCGAATCGGTGGCGGTGTACGTCAACGACGTCAAAGGCGGATCAAAATCCTTCGTGAAAGTGATCATCCTCGCCGGGATCTTCATTGGCGTGCTTTATTCCATCTCCTCGGTGCTGATCAACGTCTTTATCAGCAGCAAAGAGCTGAAGTTTACCGGTGGTTCAGTGCAGGTATTCCACGGCCTGGCGGTCTGGTTTGGGCTGCCGGAAGTGCTGATGAACCGCTTCGTTGGCTTAGTGTCGTTCACCGCCATGTTTGGCTCGCTGCTGATGTGGACGGCCACACCGGTGAAAATCTTCTTCTCGGAAATCCCGTCTGGCATCTTCGGTAAAAAGACCGTGGCGCTGAATGAAAACGGCGTTCCAGCTCGCGCGGCGTGGATCCAGTATCTGATCGTCATTCCGCTGATGATTATCCCGACCATGGGATCGAATACCGCGCAGGATCTGATGAATACGGTGATTAATATGACCGCCGCCGCCTCGATGCTGCCGCCGCTGTTTATTATGCTGGCCTACCTCAACCTGCGTCGCAAACTCGATCATCTGCCGCGTGATTTTAAAATGGGATCGCGCACCACCGGCATGGTGATGGTGTCGATGCTGATTGTGATTTTCACCATTGGCTTTATTGCCTCCACCTTTCCGACCGGCGGCAATATTCTGACCATTATTTTCTATAACGTCGGTGGGATTATGATTTTCCTCGGCTTCGCCTGGTGGAAATACAGTAAATACGTCAAAGGATTATCTAAAGAAGAACAACAAATTGAAGCCGCACCCGCGTCGACAGTTTCCTGAAGGAACCAGGATCCTTAAATGAAAATAACACCCTCTATTTACGGGGCACTCGCTGCCCTCTCTTTTTGCGGCCCGGCGATGGGCGCAGAGGATATTCGTCCGGCGGAGCATGACGATACCCGCACACCGGAACTCAGCGCCACGTCATTTCGTTTTTATGGCGAGCTGGGCATCGGCGGCTATATGGACCTTGAAGGCCCGGAGAAACACAAATACAGCGATGGCACCTATATCGAAGGCGGTCTGGAAATAAAACACGGCCCGTGGTTCGGCCTGATTTATGGCGAAGGCTGGACCGTACAGGCCGACAGTCAGGGTAATGCCTGGGTTCCTGATCACGGCTGGGGCGGTTTTGAGGGCGGCCTGAACCGTCTGTACGGCGGCTATCGTACCGACGACAACACCGAAATCATGCTCAGTCTGCGCCAGGATTCCTCGCTCGATGACCTGCAATGGTGGGGCGATTTCACGCCGGATTTGGGCTACGTCATCCCCAACACCCGCGACATTATGTACGCCCTGAAAGTGCAAAACCTGACGGGCAAACTGCGCTACAGCGTGACCGCCACCCCCGCCGGGCATCATGACGAAAGCAAAGCCTGGCTGCATTTTGGCAAATACGACCGCTACGATGATAAGTACACCTATCCAGCGATGATGAACGGCTATCTGCAATACGAGTTTATCGACGGCGTGACGTGGATGAACGGCCTGGAAGTGACCGACGGCACCGGGCAGTTATTCCTCACCGGACTGCTGTCGCCGCACCTGGCGGCCCGCGCCTGGCATCACACCGGACGCGCAATGGGGCAGGACGTGCCGGGCACCGAAACCGGCTTTATGGCCAGTGCAATGATTGAACCGCTGAAAGGCCTCTATTTTTCCACGGCCTGGAGTTACGCAAAACATCGCCCGGATCACGACGCCGATGAAACCACGTCGTTTATGCAGTTCGGTATCTGGTATGAATACGGCGGCGGGCGTTTTGCCACTGCCGCTGATAGCCGCTGGTACATGAAAACGGCCTCCGGCGACCCGAGCGACCAGGTTTTCCTGATGCAATACTTTTACTGGTAACAAGGACTGAGACACCATGAAACTGACGACCTCTCTCGCCCCGCTGGCCTGCGCCCTGCTGCTTAGCCTGTCGGCGCACGCGGCCACCGCCGATGACTATAAAAACGTGATTAACCGCGTCGGTGCGCCGCAGTACATGCAGGATTTTGACAGCGACGAGCATCAGCGCTTCAGCCCGTTCTTCGATCTGGGGGCGTGGCACGGGCATTTGCTGCCCGACGGCCCGGCGACGATGGGTGGTTTTCCCGGCCCGGCACTGCTGACCGAAGAATACATCAACTTTATGGCCACCCATTTTGACCGCCTGACGGTGTATCGCGGCGGCAAAAAAGTCGATTTCACGATGCAGGCCTGGAGCCTTCCCGGTGCGTTGAAACAGACGCTTACCGCCCCCGGGGTGAAGATTGAGATGACCCTGCGTTTCGCCAGCCCGCGCACCTCACTCTTAGAAACGAAAATCACCAGCGACGCCCCGCTGCTGCTGCAATGGGACGGTGAACTGCTGGAAAAACTGGAGGCTAAAGAGGGCAAAGCGGTTTCCGACAAAACCATCGACGGCGCTTTCCCTGACTACCAGCGCCGCCTGGTCGCCACCCGCGATGGGGTGAACGTGACCTTCGGCAAAGTGCGTTCCACCTGGGATCTGCTGACCTCCGGCGCGTCGCAGTATCAGGTGCATAAATCGATTCCGGTCGAGACCGTCGTCGACGGTCATCATTTTACCAGCACCGCCCGCGTCAACGGCTCGACCACACTGTGGACCACTTATTCTCACCTGCTGACCGCCGAGGACGTCAGCCGCGAGAAGATGCAAATTCGCGATATCCTCGCCCGACCTGCGCACTTTATGCTCGCTTCACAGCAGCGTTGGGAAGGGTATCTGCAGCGCGGGCTGAGCAACCCGGACGCCACCGCAGAGCAAACGCGGGTGGCGGTGAAAGCTATCGAAACCCTGAACGGCAACTGGCGTTCACCGGGCGGTGCGGTGGCGTTCAATACCGTCACGCCATCGGTCACCGGGCGCTGGTTCTCCGGCAACCAGACCTGGCCGTGGGATACCTGGAAACAAGCGTTTGCGATGGCGCATTTCAACCCGGAGATTGCCAAAGACAACATCCGCGCGGTGTTCTCCTGGCAGGTGAAAGCCGACGACAAAGTGCGTCCGCAGGATGTGGGCTTTGTGCCGGATCTGATCGCCTGGAACCTGAGTCCGGATCGCGGTGGCGACGGCGGTAACTGGAACGAGCGCAACACCAAGCCGAGCCTGGCGGCGTGGTCGGTAATGGAGGTGTATAACGTCACTAAAGACCAAAAGTGGCTGGAGGAGATGTACCCGAAACTTGTGGCCTATCACGACTGGTGGCTGCGCAATCGGGATCATAACCACAACGGCGTGCCGGAGTACGGCGCGACCCGTGATAAAGCGCATAACACCGCCCGCGGCGAGATGCTGTTTACGGTGAAAAAAGGCGATAAAGAGCAGACCCTTTCCGGGCTGAAAAATTACGCCAACACCGTCAGCAAAGGCCAGTACGACAGCCTGCAAATTCCGGCCCAGGTGGCGGCCTCCTGGGAATCCGGGCGCGACGACGCAGCGGTATTTGGCTTTATCGACAAAGAGCAACTCGATAAATACGTGAAAAATGGCGGCAAGCGCAGCGACTGGACGGTGAACTTCGCCGAAAACCGCGATAAAGACGGCACCCTGCTCGGCTATTCGCTGCTGCAGGAATCCGTCGACCAGGCGAGCTACATGTATAGCGATAACCGCTATCTGGCACAGATGGCGAAAATCCTCGGCAAAAACGACGCCGCCGGGCATTACAGCCAACTGGCGGATAAACTCGCGGACTACATCAATACCTGCATGTTCGACGCCAAATCGGGTTTTTATTACGACATTCGCATCGAAGATAAACCGCTGATCAATGGCTGTGCGGGCAAACCTATCGTCGAGCGCGGTAAAGGTCCGGAAGGCTGGTCGCCGCTGTTTAACGGTGCGGCCACCCAGGCGCACGCCGATGCGGTGGTGGCGGTGATGCTCGACCCGAAAGAGTTCAACACCTTTGTGCCGCTGGGCACCGCCGCACTGACCAGCCCGGCGTTTGGCGCAGATATCTACTGGCGCGGTCGGGTGTGGGTCGATCAGTTCTGGTTTGGCCTGAAAGGGATGGAACGCTACGGGCATCGCGATGCGGCGTTGAAACTGGCGGATAACTTCTTCCAACACGCCAAAGGGCTGACCAGCGATGGGCCGATTCAGGAAAACTACAACCCGCTGACCGGAGCGCAGCAGGGTGCGCCGAACTTCTCATGGAGTGCAGCGCATTTGTATATGTTGTATAACGATTTTTTCCGTAAGCAGTAACGTATGTCGCCCGGCGGCGCATTGCTTGCCGGGCCTACGTCTCGCCTTAAACCTCCGGTAACAACCCGACAAAGCTGCGTTTCTTGCGCGGCTCCGACATCATCTCATCGAGCTTTTCCACACACGCCAGATAGTGCGATGTCTTCTTGTGCGCCAGCACCGCCGCCTCATCTTTATAGGCTTCGTAGATAAAAAACCGGGTCGCTACGTCCGGGTCCTGCAACACGTCAAAACGCACATTGCCCGGCTCGGTCAACGCCCCTTCATGGTTGGCGCGAAACACGTCGAGGAACTCGTCTACTCGCTCAGGTTTGATGTTGATCTCCACCAGCGTCACGTTCATGGCTGCTCTCCCTGTTTTTCTTCCTGCCAGAACTGATACGCCTCGCGGGCGCTCAGGTTCTCATGCACCACTTTTTTCACCGCTTTCAACATCGCCAGCGGCGCGCTGGACTGGAAGATATTGCGCCCCATGTCGACGCCGGATGCTCCCTGGTCGATAGCGCGCCAGCACATGTCGAGCGCCTCGTCTTCCGGCAGCTTTTTGCCGCCCGCAATCACAATCGGCACCGGACAGCTGGCGGTCACTTTTTCAAAACCCTCTTCCACGAAGTAGGTTTTGACGAAGGTCGCCCCCATTTCTGCGGCGATACGGCTCGCCAGCGAGAAATAGCGCGCATCACGGGTCATCTCTTTCCCGACGCCGGTCACCGCCAGCACCGGCATTCCGTAGCGGTTGCCTGCGTCCACCAGTTTGATGATGTTGTTGATCGACTGATGTTCGTGCTCGCTGCCGATATAGACCTGCGCCGCTACCGCCGCCACGTTGAGGCGCAGTGCGTCTTCCATCGCCACCGCCACGCACTCGTTCGACAGCTCGCTCAATATCGAGTTACCGCCCGAGGCACGCAGCACCACCGGTTTGTTGGTCGCCGCGGGCACCTGGCTTCGCAGGATACCGCGCGTACACATCAGCACATCGGTTTCAGCAAACAGCGGCGCAATCGACAAATCGATGCGCTCAAGCCCGGTGGTTGGTCCCTGAAAATAGCCGTGGTCAAACGCCAGCATCACCGTGCGGTTGCTGTGTGGATTAAAAATCCTCGCCAGCCGCGACTGCATGCCCCACTCCAGCGAGCCGCAGCCTTTCAGGGCATACAGCGCATTTTTCTGCGGGCGGTCGAGCCCGAAATCTTTCCCGTCTTTGATATCGTCTAAATCAGCCATTCTCCCCTCCCTCAGAAATCGTATTTGCCAATATTCTCTTTGGTGAAGACCACGCGTTCCGGCAGCAACACAATGCCGTTGCCCTTGGCCTCATACTGATAGCCCTGCACGCTGTTCGGCTCCACTTTGAGGTCACCGATATCTTTCACCGCTACGCTGTCACCCACGTTCAAATCGCCTTTTTTCAGCAGATGATTGGCCACGTTCACCGCGATGTTGCCCTGCTCGACCACATCCCACAGACCGAAGGCTTTCACCGTGCCGCGCTCTACATAAGGCCGCATCACGTTTGGCGTGCTGAAGCCCACAATCGCCACGCCCTGGCGTTTAAGGTTTTCCGCCGCCTGTGCCGCCGCCGGTAACGCGTTGGCATCCGGGGCGATAATGGCGTCTAAATCCGGATAGGCTTTGAGAATGCCTTCGGCGGTTTGCAGCGATTTGGTGGCATCGTTATAGCCAAACTGGGTGGTCACCACTTGCCACTGCGGATGATCTTTGGCGATTTTGGCCTTCGCCTCTTTCACCCACTGGTTCTGGTCGGTAACGGTAGGGCTGGAGTAGAAGAACGCCACTTTGGCATCCGCTTTGGTGACCTGTTTGCCCGCCATGTCGACCAGTAAACCGCCGAGCTGTTGCGGTGTACCCTGGTTGATGTAAATGCTGCGGCATTCCGGTTTCGTGTCGGAATCCCAGGTCAGGACTTTCACCCCGTGCTGCATCGCGCGTTTCAGCGCCGGGCACAGGCCGTCTGGCGATACCGCCGAGACGATAATGGCGTTGTAACCCTGGTTGACGAAGTTGTTGATGAGCTGAACCTGACCGGAGACGCTCGGCTCAGTTGGGCCATCGTAGGTGACGTCTACCCCGAGCTGTTTACCCGCCTCTTTCGCGCCGTTGCCGCCGCTGGTGAAGAAGCCGACCCCCACCAGTTTCGGGATAAAGGCGATTCTGTCCGCCGCCTGCACGGCAGCCACGCTCATTGCCAGCGCCAGGGCGCTCAGTTGCACACACCGTTTTGCTTTCATTTCATGCTCCGATTGTTTTGCGCGAAACCAGCCGACGCCACACCGTGCGCACCCCTTCACGATGCAGGCTCAGCGAACGTCCCATCACTACCACCACCAGCAGCGCCCCGGAGAGCGCACTCGACACCTGGTTGGGAATACCGACCATCTGTAAACCCTGTTGCAGATACCCCACCAACAGCGCAGCCAGGGCCGTACCGATAACCGATCCCGAGCCGCCGTAGATATTGGCCCCGCCGAGCACCGCCGCCGTCAGCGCGGGCATCAGCAAATCGCGACCTAAATCAGAACGGGCCGAACCGAAATAGGAGACCAGCACCAGCGCCGCAATGGCCGACGCCAGCCCCACCAGGCCATACAGCACGTAAGGCATACCGTTGACCGACAGCGCCGCGTAACGCGCGGCGCGCGGGTTTTGTCCGAGTAAAAAGAGATGACGGCCAAAGCGCCCGCGATGCGCGAGCAGCCAGAAGAAAAAGGTGATAACGATAAACAGCACCAGCGGGACCGGCAGGCCGAACAGCGTGAGATTGGCGAAGGCGGTGAAGCTGTCCGGGAAGCCGCCAATGCCTTCGTAGCCCGTCGCCCCCGCCATGCCGGAAAGCAGCAGCGCCGCGCCGCCGTAGAGATACAGCGTGCCCAGGGTGATAACCAACGGGCTAATGCCGGTGTAATGGATCAGCGCCGCGTTCACCACCCCGCACAGGAGGCCCACCAGCAGGGTGAGCGGAATCGCGACGCTCATCGGCCAGCCCGCCTGGGTCATCACCCCCAGCGCAATCGCGCACAGGCCGATGGTTGAGCCGAGCGAAATGTCGATCCCGCCGCTGATGATCACCAGCGTCAGCGGCAGCGCCACAATGCCGATGCAGATGAAATCGCTGGTGCTGAACAGCAGCATATTCACGTCAAGCATTCGCGGGTTGGCAGCGCCAAACAGGACGATTTCCAGCACCAGTAGTATTAGCAGCGCGCTTTCCCAGTTCAGCTTCATTTACGCCACCTCTTTGTTTTTACGCTTCGGAAACGGGGCGACGTGCGTCCCGCCTTTATTACCCGGCTGGAAACGGCTGTATTTCAGCGCGCGCTGATGGCGGGTCAGCGCCTGACGCAGACGTCCATCGAGCACCAGCACGCCTAACAGCACCAGCCCGGCGATGAAATCGTTCCACCATGCCGGGAGCTTAAACAGCACCAGTACGGTGTCGATTTGGGTCAGGAAGAAAGCCCCGAGGAAAGCCCCCATCAGCGTGCCGGTGCCGCCGAGCAGTGAAACCCCGCCCAGCACGCAGGCGGCGATGGCTTTCATCTCCAGCCCGCTGCCGGTCTGATTTGGCACGAAACCGATTTGTGCGGCAAAAATAATTCCACCGCAGGCGGCGAGCATCCCGTTGAAGGTAAAGGCCAGCATTCGGGTGCGGTTCACGCCCACGCCGAGCTGGCGTGCGGCGGCAAGATTGTCGCCCACCGCATAAAAATCACGGCCAAAGGTGGTGCGCGCCAGTCCCCATACGCCCGCCAGGAGTAGCGCCAGCACCAGCCAGCCCAACGGGGAAATGCCAATAAAGGCAGGTTCAGACAGTGATTTCAGGCTGTCCGGCAGCCCTTCAATCCATTTGCCTCCGGTCCACAGCAGCATAATGCCGCGGTACAGTCCGAGCGTACCGAGCGTGGCCACAATCGCCGGAATGCGCAGCCCGACCACCAGCAAACCGTTAAACGCCCCGGCCAGCGCGCCAATGGCCAGCGCGAAGGCTATCGCCAGCGGCAGGCCGTACCCGCTGTTGAGCGCCACGCCGACGGCGATGGCACTCAGCCCCACCGTCGAGCCAACAGACACGTCGATATTGCGGGTCAACATCACCAGCGCGGCCCCCAATGCCAACAGGCAGAGGATTTGCGAGCTGGAAAAAATCATCGCCAGGGTTTGCAGGCTAAAGTACGCCGGATTGAGCGCCACCAGCACCGCGAACAGCGCCAGAATGGCGAGGAAGGCGCTGAGTTCGCGGTTTTTCAGCAACGTTTTCATACCTGCCCTCCAAAGGCTAAGGTCATCATCCGATCGACGCTCAGCGCCTGTTTCGCCAGTTCTCCGCTCAGTCGCCCCTGATGCATCACCAGTACCCGATCCGCCAGGCCCGGAAATTCATCGAGATCGCTGGAGATCATCAGTACCGCCACGTTTTGCGCCGCTACGCTTTTCAGCAGCTGATAGATATCCGCCCGGGCCGACACGTCCACCCCGCGCGTCGGTTCATCGACGATCAGCAACAGCGGATTAGCCTCCAGACAACGGGCCAGCAGCACCTTTTGCTGATTACCACCGGAGAGCGTGCGTACCGGCTGATCCGCATCATTGAGCTTGATCCCCAGCGCCCGGTGATAACGCTCGACCACCGCCGCTTCGCGCTTATTTTCCTGCCACAGCGATGGCTGGTTGAACATCACCGTGTTCCAGCGCACCGGCGCATCGAGAAACAGGCCGGACACCTGCCGGTCTTCCGGGAGATACACCAGGCCGCTGGCGAGCCGCGCGCGGGTGCTGTCCCCGCCTATCTCCCGATTTTCGAGCCAGATACGCCCGGCTCTCACCGGCCGCAGGCCATACAGCGTTTCGGCAAACTCGGTACGTCCAGACCCAACCAGCCCGGCCAGGCCGACGACCTCTCCGGCGTGGATTTCGAGGCTCAAATCGATGAACCCTTCCCCGGTCAGACTCTCCACCCGCAGCACCGGAAAATCCTGCGCCTGGGTGCGGCGGTTACCCGGCAGCGCCAGCCACAGTTTTTGCGTGTCGCTTAGGGAGGCGTCACGGCTGACCGGCGTCATAGCGGCGATAAGCTCAGCGTCAGTGTGATCTGCGGTGTTGCCACTGAGCACCACCGCCCCGTCGCGCATCACCGATACGTGGCTGGCAAGGGCGCGGATCTCCGGCAGCTTGTGGGAAATAAAAACAATCCCCACGCCGAGGGCCTGCAAGGCACGAACCTGGCGGAACAATCGTTCCGTTTCGACGGGCGTTAAGGAGGCAGTAGGTTCATCGAGGATCAGGATCTGCGCGTCACGCATCAGGCCGCGCAGGATCTCCACCATTTGCTGATCCGCCACTTCCAGGGTGCTGGCCGTGGCCTGCAAATTGAGCTGGCAGTTGAGCTGCTGCAATTTTTCCGTCAGCCTGGCGTCACTATCCTGACTTCGCGGCAGGCGAAACAGGATGTTTTCCCGCACAGTTAAATTGGGAAACAGCATCGGCTCCTGCGGCACCAGGTAGATCCCGAGCTGGTGCGCCTGACCGGGATTCAGGCGTGCAAACGCGGTGCCGTTGATCCGAAGTTCGCCCTCGTCCGGGGTTTCTACGCCAGCGACGATCTTCATCAACGTCGATTTTCCCGCGCCGTTGCCGCCCATCAGGGCATGCACCTGCCCGGAATAGAGCGTGAAATCAATGCCCTTCAGCACGGCGACGCCGGAGTACTGCTTGCGAATGCTACGGGCTTCAATCAGTGCCTTCATCGTCGCGCCTCGTTTGAACAAATGATTTTTAGATTTAATAATGTTCAAAAGCGTAGACCCTGAACTATATTTACAACCGTGCAAGGATCACAGTTTTCGTCTTTCGGGAAACCCGGTGCGGGCTGTCAGCAACGAAAGACTGGTTTTGCCAGTGACTTCACATTTTCTGTCCGCGCGACTGCGAACATATGATCTAGATTTTTATAAGAGTTCACTTTATGAGCGAAAAACGCATTACGGAAGAGAGCCGCTACGCCGGGCTGGCGCTGGCGGAAGAAGAACTGGTGGCCCGGGTGGCCTGGTGCTATTACCACGACGGCCTGACCCAGAACGACATTGGCGAACGGCTCGGCCTGCCGCGCCTGAAGATTTCGCGGCTGTTGGAAAAGGGGCGTCAGTCGGGGGTGATCCGCGTTCAGATCAACTCCCGTTACGAAGGCTGTCTGGCGCTGGAAACTGAATTACAGAAGCGCTTCGATTTGAAGATTGCCCGCGTACTGCCTGCCCTGAACACCTCGCCGATGAACGTTCGGCTCGGCATTGGGGCCGCACAATCGTTGATGGGCGTGCTCCAGCCAGGCCAGTTGCTGGCGGTGGGATTTGGTGAAGCGACCATGAGCTGTATTCAGCATCTGAGTGGGTTTATCGGTTCGCAGCAAATCCGCCTGGTGACCTTATCGGGCGGCGTCGGGCCGTACATGACCGGTATCGGTCAGCTGGACGCGGCCTGTAGCGTGAGCATGATCCCGGCCCCGTTGCGGGTTTCGTCCCCGGAAGTGGCGGAGATCCTGAAGCGTGAATCCAGCGTGCGCGATGTGATCCTCGCGGCGGGGGCAGCAGATGCCGCCGTGGTCGGGATCGGCGCTATCGATCAGCGACGTGACGCGACGATCCTGCGCTCCGGCTACATCAGCGAAGGCGAACAGCTGATGTACGCCCGCAAAGGTGCGGTCGGCGACATTCTCGGCTATTTCCTGCAGGCCGATGGACAACGGGTGGAAGGGCTGGATATCCACCGCGAACTGCTTGGCGTGACGCTCGAGGAGCTGGCGCAGCTGCCAACCATCGTCGGTGTCGCCGGGGGAGAAGAAAAAGCGCAGGCCATTTACGCCGCCCTGGTAGGCAAGCGTATTAACGGCCTGGTAACGGAAGAGACAACAGCACGCGCGGTGCTGTCGCTGGCGGGTTAACCGCTGCGCGCCGCGCGATAACAGCGAGGCGTACGTCATGAGTTACCTTTTAGCGTTGGACGCAGGCACCGGCAGCATTCGGGCGGTGATTTTCGACCTTGCAGGCCGCCAGGTGGCGGTCGGTCAGGCGGAATGGAAACACCTGAGCGTTGAGAATGTCCCTGGCTCGATGGAGTTTGACCTCGGCACTAACTGGCAGCTGGCCTGCCGGTGCATCCGCCAGGCGCTGGAGCGGGCGCAGCTCAGCGCCGCCGATATTCAGTCCGTCGCCTGCTGTTCAATGCGCGAAGGCATCGTGCTGTACGACAGCAACGGCGAGGCCATCTGGGCCTGCGCCAACGTCGACGCCCGCGCCAGCCGCGAAGTCTCTGAGCTGAAAGAGATCCACGATTACCGCTTTGAATCCGAAGTGTATGAGGTGTCCGGCCAGACGCTGGCGCTGTCGGCGATGCCGCGCCTGCTGTGGCTCGCCCATCATCGACCAGATATCTATCGCAACGCCGCAACCATCACCATGATCAGCGACTGGCTGGCGGCGAAGCTTTCCGGCGAGCTGGCGGTGGATCCGTCCAATGCGGGCACCACCGGGATGCTCGATCTGTTCAGCCGTGACTGGCGTCCGGCGCTGCTCGACATGGCCGGGCTGCGAGCCGATATCCTGTCTCCCGTCAAAGAAACCGGCACCGTACTGGGGGCGATAACCCAGCAGGCGGCGCAGCAATGCGGCCTGCGCGCGGGCACGCCGGTGGTGATGGGCGGCGGCGACGTGCAGCTGGGCTGCCTGGGATTAGGGGTGGTAAGACCGGGGCAAACCGCGGTGCTGGGCGGTACTTTCTGGCAGCAGGTAGTCAATCTGCCGCAGGTGCGCACCGATCCGGAGATGAACATTCGGGTGAATCCGCATGTGATCCCCGGCATGGTGCAGGCCGAGTCGATCAGTTTTTTCACCGGCCTGACGATGCGCTGGTTCCGCGATGCCTTTTGCGCCGAGGAAAAGCTGATTGCCGACAGGCTCGGAACCGACACCTATACCCTGCTGGAAGAGATGGCAGGCCGCGTCCCGGCGGGATCTCACGGCGTGATGCCGATTTTCTCTGACGCGATGCATTTCAAGCAGTGGTATCACGCCGCGCCGTCGTTTATTAACCTCTCCATCGACCCGGAAAAATGCAACAAAGCCACGCTGTTCCGCGCCCTGGAGGAGAACGCGGCGATCGTCTCGGCCTGTAATCTGACGCAGATTTCGCAGTTCTCCGGGGTGACCTTTGACAGCCTGGTGTTTGCAGGCGGTGGCGCAAAAGGCGCGCTGTGGAGCCAGATTTTGAGTGACGTGACCGGCTTACCGGTGCGGGTGCCGGAGGTGAAAGAGGCCACCGCGCTGGGCTGCGCGATTGCCGCCGGGGCGGGAGCCGGGCTGTTTCCCGACATGGCCAGCGCGGGCGAAAAACTGGTGAGCTGGAGCCGGGTGTTCACCCCTAATCGGGCGCACCGAGAGTTGTATGACGGCATGAAGGAAAAATGGCAGGCGGTGTACGCCGATCAGCTTGGGCTGGTCGACAGCGGGCTGACCACCTCGATGTGGCAGGCACCCGGGCTTGGGAAGCGTCCCCCGACCTCACCCTAAAAACGGATCAGCGATTTCGCGCCAGTGAACGTCGCAATCGCTGGCGCCGCAAAACAGACGATGACGCTGCCCATCGCGGGTTAAACCGCCGGGGAAAATCACATCGCGTAAGTCATCACGTTTACTTTCGCCTGCCGGGAGATCGGCTCTGCTGCAGATAATGCGCAGGGGCGTAGTTTGCCCACTCACAAAATTAAAGCGGAAGGCGGCGGCGTAATAATGGCGATCGCCAGCGGGATCAAAACAGGCGACGTGAGCCAGCACGCCGACCCACTGTTCATCAAGGACATGGGCCTCATTCACACCGCACCAGCTTTCATCTTCCAACTGTGCCAGCAATCTGCCCTGCTCTAGTCGGGACGAATTGAGTTCGTCCAGGCTGTTGAGGGTAAGCCAGCCAATTTTACCCCGCCCACCGACCGCGCCCTGCGGCCGGGTGAACACCAGGATCCGCTTATCTGGCAGTTGCAGCAGGCGAATATCTTTCATGCCCCACGGCCCCACGGCGAAGGGGCGTAACGAGAAGATCGATGTCCCCCGCCAGAATTGGGTCCGCCAGCGCCACCCGCTCCCGTCAGGCTCGGCGGCAATCTCTACCCCGCCGAACACCCAACCGTCGTCAATGCGACAAATAAAGGGATCCTGCAAATCGAACGATGGCGCGTCTGCCACAAGCTGTGCGCTACCCGGGCTTTGCCAGTGAAAAAACCGTACCTGAGAGACTTCACAGTCCCGGGGTTCGACCCGGGCGGCGATGTACTGCTGCCCGCCGTCGTAAAACGGCGCAGTCGGGTTATAGACATCGCATCCGGTCACGCCGCTGAACGCCACCTTGCCATTCGCTCCCGCCTGTCGTCGCAGGCAGTACTCACGATACAGTTGCCCGGTGGCGGTCAGGGTCATTTATGCCAGCTCCAGATGCTGCCACAGGGCGGCCATTGGCAGGGTCGCCAGGGCAATGCTTTCGTCCGCCGCGCCGTACCAGACATACAACGTCTGCTCGCGAATCAATGCCCCGCAGGTGAACACCACGTTGCCGAAAAATCCTTCCCGCTCATACGGGGCGGTAGGCTCCAGCAGCGGCGTGGCCGATTTGGCGAGGATCTGCGTCGGATCGTTGGCATCCAGCAGCAGGGCGCCAAGACAGTAGCGCTGTTGTGCATCCACCCCGTGGTAGATTTCCAGCCAGCCGCGATCCGTTTTCAGCAACGGCGCGCCGCCGCCGGATTTACGCACGTCCCAGGCGTCTCCAGACCGGCCCAGCAAATGCCGATGGTTACCCCAGTGCAGCATATCCGGTGATTCACAGATCCAGATTTCGGGATGTCCAAAATGACTCGGGGCCGGGCGGGTCAGAGCCATATACTTACCGTTGATGCGTTCCGGGAAGAAGCACACATCGCGGTTGTCCGGGCAGAAAATCAGGCCTTTCTTCTCGACGTGGACAAAATCCTCCGTGGTGGCCAGCGCGGTGGAAATCCCCAGCGGCGACACCGCGGAGTAGTTGATATACCAGCTTTCGCCGATGCGGGTGATGCGCGCATCTTCACAGCCAAACTGTTCGTACTGGGTATCCGGGGTGATGAACGCTTGCTCATCGACGGTGAAGTTCACGCCATCCCGGCTGCGGGCCAGACGTAAATGTGACATCGACGTAAGCCATAAAACGGCCGGGTCGCTTTTCAGCCCAATCGTGCGCGGGTCACTGAAATCGTAGCGCTTATCCGCCCTGTCGAAGGTTTTTTCCGAGAGAAGCCACTCCCCGCCCTGCTGCGTTAAAAGCGGGACAACGATTTTGTCCGGCGTGGCGCTGAGAATACTTTCCGCAACGCGAACCAGCAGAAGGATTTCGCCGTTAACCTCGGCGACACCGGCGTTAAATACGCAGTCCACTCGCCAGCCGGGCCGGGAGGGTTTGACATCCGCCGGGGTGATAAGCGGGTTTTTACTGTGCCTTTCCATGAAAACTCCTTTTAATTACACACTGATTTTTCCCCAGCCATTCCGCATCTACCCCGTAGACGGTGTCCGCCGGGATCGCGTGCCAGGGATTCCTGACCGCGTCACCAAAATTAATCGCCACCCAAACCTGCTCCAGCGCGCATTCGCGCAAAAAATGGATCGCGTTTTTCTCCTGCGCCAGCAGCCGGTATTCCCCCTGTCGCAGCGCCGGGGAAGCGGCGCGGATCGCCAGCAAACGCTGGTATTGATGCCAGAGCGATGAGAGGTTTTGTTGTTGTTGAGCGATATTCACGGTCGCAGCATCGCCACACAGTGGCATCCATGGCGTGACCGTTGAGAAACCCGCATTGGGCAGGCTTTCCCACGCCAGCGGGGCGCGGGAGGCATCCCGCGAATGGCTGATCGCCTGTTGCAATGCGTCCTCGCGGGAAGCACCGCTTGCCAGAGCCGAGCGGTACCACGACTGCCCTTGCACATCGTGAATATCGGTTTCTGTCAGAGGGACATAGTTTGATAACCCGGCCTCTTCGCCCTGATAGATAAAGGGCACGCCATCCGCCGTGAGCTGTAGTGCCGCCACCGCCGCTGCACGCGCGGTATCATGGGCATGTTCACCAAAGCGGCCAATCATGCGCGGCATATCGTGACTGGAGAAAAACAGCGTCGGCGGGCCGCTAAGCTGTTCACGCATCGCCTGAAGCTGGGTGAAGATGGCTTTAGCATCAAAGGTTTTCTGGCTGCCGAGATTAAAATTGAATACCACGTCCATCAGGTCATCGCGCTGGTAGCGTTGCAGCACGGCCAGCGATTCGCTGCCGATTTCGCCCACCAGAAAAGCGTCGCCACGTTCACGAATGTGGCGGCACAGACGCTGGAGCGTGTTCTCGATCCCCGGCTGATTGATGTCGTGCAGGTGTTCCTGCTCCCCGTTCGTTTCCGGGTTATCTGCCCCCGGCCCGTCGGTGGTCAGAAAGTTGATCACATCGAAGCGGAAGCCGTCCACGCCCAGCGCCCGCCAGAAATCCACCACCTGCAACATCGCCTGTTCGACCGCTGGATTACGCCAGTTTAGGTCGACCTGTTCGGGGGCAAATTTATGGTAGTAGTATTCCCCGGTATCGGGCTCAGGCGTCCACGCACTGCCCGAAAAGAAGGATTGCCAGTTATTCGGCTTCGCTGAAAAAATAAAAAAGTCGCGGAAACGACTCGCGGGATTATTCCACGCGTCAATAAACCACGGATGTTGGGACGAGACGTGATTGAGCACCAGGTCAATGACCACGCGGATCCCCCGCTGATGGCAGGCCGACACCACGCGAGAGAAATCCTCTATCTGTCCGAAGCGCGGATCCACCGCACAAAAGTCACTGATATCGTAGCCGTTATCCACCAACGGCGAGGGGTAAAATGGCGTTATCCATATCCCGCCCACGCCCAGTTCCGCGAGGTAATCCAGCTTCGACAGCAGCCCAGGGAAATCCCCAAGCCCGTCCCCGTTTCCATCGCAGAACGACGGCAAATACACCTGATAAAACACCACGTCTCGCCACCAGCGCTGAGGTTTCATTTACCGCTCCTTATTTCAATGACAGCGACATTCCCTGCAGGAAATATTTGCGGAAAAGAATGAACAGCATCACCACCGGTAACATTTGCAGTACGGACCCGGCCAGCACCGGCCCGAGATAGACGCCGTAGGATTTACTGAAGGTTGAGAGTAGGACCGAAAACGGCATTTTATCGACGTCGCGCATGACGATAAGCGGCCAGAGAAAGTTGTCCCAGGAGCTGGAGAAGGTGAACAGCGCCACGATGGCGAGGATCGATTTGTTCAGCGGCATCATCACGTGACGCAGGATGCCCCACAGGCTGGCACGGTCCAGTTTCGCAGCGTAGATATAATCATTCGGCGTGCCTTTAAAACTCTGCGAGACCATGAAAATCCCCCAGGCCCCCATGGCATACGGCAGGATCATCGCGCTGTAGCTGTTGATAAGCCCCAGCTCACGCATCAGCACAAACTGCGGAATGATGAACATAAAGGCCGGAAAGACCATTTGGGCAATCAGCAGATTTTTAAACACGCCCTTGCCGAAGAAATCGGTCTTCGCCACCGCATAACCCACCAGCACGGAGCTCAACGTCACCGTGAGAGTGATGGTGAGTGAGACAAACAGCGAGTTACCCAGGGTGCGGAAAAACGGCTTATTGGCCCGCTGGCTGTTATCCAACAGGAAGCTGTAGTTATCCAGCGTCCAGTGGCCGGAGAACAGCGACTCGGTGTAGATCTGCGCGGTCGGTTTCAGCGAAGAGACGACCATCCAGATAAAGGGGTAGAGCCAGCTCACTGCCAACAGCAGCATCACAAGGTGAATAATCAGGCTTTGAGGCGTTAATTTTTGCATTCACACGATCTCAATATTTTTTTCGCAAAGGCGTCTGAACAGCCAGATAGTCAGAAAACTGCACGCCGCAACGATGACGGACATCATTGCCGCCCAGCTCGGTTTCATCTGCTGGAAAGCCACTTCGTACATCACCACCATCGGGCTGGTGGTGCTGTTCAACGGCCCGCCGCCGGTTATCAGATACGGCTCGGTGAAAATGCTGAACGCGACGGTTATCGCCAGCACCATCACCATCACGATTTGCGGGTTCATCATTGGGACGGTTATCGACCACACCTGGCGAAAGCGCCCGGTTTTATCCAGCACGGCGGCGCTGTAAATATCTTTCGGGATAGCCTGCATCCCGGAGTAGAGGATAAGCCCGTAATAACCGACAAATTTCCAGGTCACGATCAGCGCAATAGAGAGCATCGCGCAGTCAGGGCTGGTAAACCACGGCACGGTGATGCCGAAGCATTCCCGTAAAAAGCTATTCACCGGCCCGTATTCGCTGAACATTTTGGAAAAAACAATCGAGTAAGCGACGCCTGACGAGATATTGGCTAACAGGAAACTTAGGGCAATAAACGCTTTTCCATAGCGTATCTTCTGCAATCCGGCGGCAAACAGCATTGAGGCAATAAAGACAATGGGAATGTAATAGAGTAAAAAGCGAAACACGTTGAGCATCGAACGCCAGAACAATTTATCCTGAATGACACCGATAAAATTCCCCAGCCCGATGAATGTAGGCGTGCCAATAAATTGCCATTGGGTGACGCTCAATATCAGCAGCCAAATTAAGGGATAAAACCAAAACAGTGCGGAATATCCTATCCACAGAGAGGCCAACAGGCCTCCCGTGCGTGAGTCACTTCTCGCCATCATGTTTTACCGTTGCAAGACTTGATTAATTTCGTTGCCCGACTGCTCCAGCGCGCTGGCAGGCTCTTTCTGATTGAAAATCACTTCCTCCAGCATTTGCGTCATGCTGCGCTGTATTTCGGTGGTTTTGGTGGTTGCCACCGGTGGCAAGGCCACGTCGACGTAGGCCGCAATCTGTTTTTCGACCGGGTTGCTAGCAAAATACGACACAAATAGTGGGTTAGTTAACAAGTCTGAACGGGCGGGCGGCATCCCGGTGGTTTCCAGCCACAACCTGTCGTTTTCGGCTTTGCTGAACACCCACTGCATAAAGGCCCAGGCCTCGGTTTTATGTTTGCTGGTGCTGAAAATCACCAGGCCTTTGCTGTCGCCGAAGGTATACGGATGGGCTGAGGACGTTTCGGTCAGCATCGGGCCAATCTCAATCGTTTTCAGCACTTCAGGATACTGTTTACGGTAGCGAGCGATATCCCACGGCCCTCGGGCAGAGGCCAGAACCTGTCCGCTGGCCAGCGGATCATCAGCAGAGGTGAAGTCGTAACTGCTCCAGCCCTGCTGAAAAACGTGCCCCATAAAGGCCAGGACTTTTTGTCCATCTGCGGTATTCATGCTGGCCTGATTGCCGTCGAGATAAGACTTTCCCTCGCTCTGGGCGTAAAACAGCGGAATGAGATCAAACCAGCGTTCCCACCAGTTTTTTCCGGCCGTCAGTTGCATCACATAACCGTTGTTATCCGCTTTGCGCAGCGTCGCCAACCGATAAAGATCGTCATAGGTCAGTGGCACATGGTCGTAGCCGTATTGCTTGAGCAGGTCACCCCGCCACCACCAGACAATCGGATTCACGTATATGGGTAGCACGCTTTGGTGACCGTTAATTTTCCAGGCGGGCATGAGGGCAGACATTTTTCTTTCCTCAATCAGCGCATCAAAGCCGGGCAGCGTCGCTAAATCTTCCACCAGACCCTGTTCAGTGAGTTGGCTCGCGAAGCCAATAAAGATATTGCTGGAAATATCCGGTTCTGTGCCTGAGGCCAGGGCATTCATTATCGCTTCTTCTGAACTGCTGGCTGCGGGAATAGGGGTAAATTCTATCGGGGTATGAGTGGGATCCGCATTCCACTCTTTGACTATTTTGTTCCAGAAGGCTTCTTCATTTTCATTCGGCGCAACCCACATTTTCAATGCCGGGCGGCTGTTTACACTTTCTTTTTTCTCATCTGGACCACAGCCGATAAGGGTTGTCGTAATAAAGACAACCAAACTCCATTTAATAAACGAGCGTATATTCATGACACCCTCAATGTTAATTACTGTGTTTTATTATTTTCAATCTCAGATATTGAATGACGAGGAGAGTAACACCCGATATTTTTGTTTAACGTTAAATCAATCACAAAATGCGTTGTACTTAGCGGTAATATGAGTCGAAGATAAACAACTAAAACATATAATAATCAAATAAATACACGGAAAATATAAATAACGCAAATATAACAGGTAGCAATAACAAAATAGCACGTAAATACCGGCCAACATTATTAAGAGAATTTATGAACGAACTAACCTGTTTTAAAGCGTATGACATTCGTGGCGAAGTCGGCATTTCACTCAACGAGGAGATCGTATTTCGAATTGGTCGCGCCTATGCACAATGGTTGAAACCACGCCGGGTGGTGGTCGGGGGCGATGCGCGTTTGACCTCCACCGCGTTCCGGCAAGCGCTCAGCCGTGGCTTAATGGCCAGCGGGGTCGACGTCATTGATATCGGGATGTGCGGCACCGAGGAGGTCTATTTTGCGACTCAATTTTTGCAGGCCGATGGCGGCATCCAGATAACCGCCAGTCACAATCCCGCCCAGTACAACGGCCTGAAACTGGTCCGCGAAAAGGCGATCCCCATTCATGGCGAGAATGGTTTACTCGAAATTAAACGCCTCGCGGAGCAGAGCGACTTTCCACCGGCGCTGAAGCATGGGCGTTACCACCAGCACGATGGCCGCCCCGCCTGGGCTGAACATATGATGAGCTACCTGAAAGTTACCCCTTCACGTCGTCTGCGCATTGTGGTCAATTCCGGGCACGGCGCGGCAGGCCCGGCGCTGGACGCGCTGAATACGGCGTTAACTGCCCGGGGTGTCTCCGTCGAGTTTATCCGCCTTTATCACCAACCCGATGGGACGTTCCCGGCGGGCGTTCCGAATCCGATGCTGCCCGAAAACCGCCAGCAAACGCAGCAAGCGGTTCTCCGCTATCAGGCTGACTTTGGCGTGGCCTGGGATGGCGATTTCGATCGCTGTTTCTTCTTCGATGAGTACGGCGACTTCATCGAAAGTTATTATCTGGTGGGACTGTTTGCCCGCTGGTTTCTGCATCAACAGCCCGGGGAAACTATTCTGCTCGATCCGCGCCTGACCTGGAACTCGCTCGACAACATTCACGCAGCCGGAGGCCGGGCCATTATCTCCCGCACCGGGCACGCCTTTATTAAAGCCCGCATGCGTCAGGAGGACGCCCTCTACGGCGGCGAGATGAGTGGGCATCACTATTTTCGCGCCTTCGGCTACTGCGACAGCGGGATGATCCCCCTGATATTGATGCTGCAAATTCTCGACGGCGCTCCCCTGCCTTTTTCACATTTGCTGCGTGAAGCCCAGGCCCGCTACCCGGTGTCAGGGGAAATAAATCTTGATGTGGCACAACCGGAAGCCCTGCTGCAACGCGTGGCGGCCCACTATGTCGCCCTGGGCGGAAGTCGCGACGATACCGACGGCGTGAGTGTCGATTTTGCTCAGTGGCGCTTTAACCTACGCGCCTCCAATACTGAACCGCTGCTACGGCTCAACGTTGAGAGCCGTAGCAGCCCTGGCCTGCTCAAAATCAAAACCCACGAACTGTTGGCCCTTATTACGTCTTATCATTTCCAGGAAAGAAATCATGACGGCTCTAACGCTCTGTAATATCAATAAAAAATATGATAAAGCCACCATCATCGAAAACCTGTCATTAGAGATAGCGTCCGGCGAATTTATCGTGCTGGTGGGTCCTTCCGGTTGTGGGAAATCGACGCTACTGCGGATTATTGCTGGCCTGGAATCACCGGACGGCGGCTCCCTGAAGATGGGAGAGGAAGACGTGACGCATCTGGCTGCGGGCAGGCGCAGCCTGTCGATGGTGTTTCAGTCTTATGCGCTTTATCCGCACATGACGGTGCGTGAAAATCTGGCTTTTGGTCTGAAAAACATGAAAACCCCCGTCGAGGAAATCGACAAACGTATTGCCCAGGCCGCCACGATGCTCAAGCTTGAAGAAATGCTGGATCGCCTGCCGCAAAACCTCTCTGGCGGACAGCGCCAGCGTGTGGCGATCGGCCGCTCTATCGTTCAGCAACCTGAGCTGTTCCTGTTTGACGAACCGCTTTCTAACCTGGATGCTTCGCTGCGTGTCGAGATGCGACAGGAATTGCAGGAGCTGCACCATCATCTGCGCAATACCATGGTTTATGTTACCCACGATCAGGTAGAAGCCATGACCCTCGCCGACCGGATAGTGGTGCTGTACAAAGGAAAAATAGAACAGGTGGGCACCCCGCTTGAGCTCTATAATCGCCCCGCCAATCTGTTCGTCGCCGCGTTTATCGGCACCCCGAAGATTAACGTGCTGCCTGCCAGGTGGCACCAAAATGGGCTCCTGCTTAGCGACAATCATTTTATTCCATTGCGCACTTGGCCTGACGGATTGGGTGACGGCGATAACCTGTTTGTGGCGATCCGCCCGGAACATTTGCAGCCCGGCGATCGGGGGGATATCACTCTCAACGTCACCACTAAACTCTGTGAACTACAGGGGGATTCGACGCTGGTGTGGTGCAAACTCGGCGAGCACGATCTTTGCCTGAAATCGTTCCAGCAGCTGAACTATTCGCCACGCAGTGAGATGACCATTAGCGTGAACGAAGCGCATCTGCATTTTTTTGATGGCTTTGGGAAACGTATTCTTGACTGACAACCTCGCCCCTTCGGTGTGAAGGGGACATTCTTTGAATCCCATCACAATCGCCGCATGCCCCCTTTTCCCTTTTACGCCGTGAGCGCTAGATTAGTAACTCATCCGACCACATAACAATAATTTTACATCTGGAAGCGCGATTATGAGCCACTACCCGTCGTTATTCGCCCCGCTCGACCTGGGCTTCACCACGCTGAAAAACCGTGTCCTGATGGGCTCGATGCATACCGGTCTGGAGGAACGCCCGGACGGCACCGAGCGGCTGGCGGCCTTTTATGCCGAGCGCGCCCGTCACGGCGTGGCGCTGATCGTCACCGGCGGTGTAGCCCCGGCGCCTTCTGGCGTAGGTATGGAAGGTGGCGCGGTGCTCAACGATGCCAGCCAGCTGGCGCATCATCGTCTGATTACCGAGGCGGTGCATAAAGAGGGCGGTAAAATCGCGCTGCAAATTCTGCACACCGGGCGCTACAGCTATCAGCCGCGCCCGGTAGCACCGTCGGCCCTACAGGCACCGATTAACCGTTTCGCCCCCCACGCGCTGACCCATGACGAGATCCTGGTCCTGATCGACGACTTTGCCCAGTGCGCCCTGCTGGCGCGGGAAGCGGGCTACGACGGGGTGGAAGTCATGGGCTCGGAAGGTTACCTGATCAATGAATTTCTCGCCGCCCGCACCAACCAGCGCGACGATCAATGGGGCGGCGACTGGGCGCGACGGATGCGCTTCGCGGTGGAGGTGGTACGTGCCGTGCGCGAACGCGTAGGCGCGGAATTTATCATTATCTATCGCCTGTCGATGCTCGATTTGGTCGAAGGCGGCGGTAACTTCGATGAAACCGTGGAGCTGGCGCAGGCCATCGAAGCGGCGGGGGCGACGATCATTAACACCGGGATTGGCTGGCATGAAGCGCGGATTCCGACCATCGCCACGCCAGTGCCGCGCGGGGCGTTCACCTGGGTGACACGCAAACTGAAGGGGAAAGTGAACGTCCCGTTGATCACCACCAACCGCATTAACGATCCGCAGGTGGCGGATGAGATCCTCGCCCGGGGCGATGCCGATATGGTGTCGATGGCGCGACCGTTTCTGGCCGATCCCGAGCTGTTATCGAAAGCACAAAGTGGGCGAGCCGATGAGATCAATACCTGTATCGGCTGTAACCAGGCCTGCCTCGATCAGATTTTTGTTGGCAAAGTGACATCCTGTCTGGTGAACCCGCGCGCCTGCCATGAGACACGAATGCCGGTGATAGCTGCGGAGCAGAAAAAGAACCTGGCCGTGGTCGGTGCCGGGCCTGCCGGACTGGCGTTCGCCGTAAACGCTGCCGCCCGTGGGCATCAGGTCACGCTATTTGATGCCGCCAGCGAAATCGGCGGTCAGTTCAATATTGCCAAGCAGATCCCCGGCAAAGAGGAGTTCTACGAAACCCTGCGCTATTACCGCCGGATGATTGATCTGCACGGCGTGAAGCTGGAGCTGAACCGCTTTGTCGGTGCGGAACAGTTGGCCGAATTTGACGAAACGATCCTCGCCACGGGGATTGAACCGCGGATGCCCGCCATCGACGGCATTGACCATCCAAAGGTACTGACCTATCTGGACGTACTGCGCGATAAGACCCCGGTCGGGCAAAAAGTGGCGATTATCGGCTGCGGTGGCATCGGCTTTGATACCGCGATGTACTTAAGCCAGCCGGGCGAGGCGACCAGCCAGAATATCGCAGAGTTTTGCGTGGAATGGGGCATCGACACCAGCCTGCAACTGCATGGCGGCCTGCGTCCGGAAGGACCGCAGCTACAGAAAAGCCCGCGCCAGATTGTGATGCTCCAGCGTAAAGCCAGCAAGCCAGGCGAAGGGCTCGGCAAAACCACCGGCTGGATCCATCGCACGACCCTGCTCGCCCGCGGCGTGAAAATGTTCCCGTCGGTAAGCTATCAAAAAATTGATGATGACGGCCTGCATGTCCTCATTGGCGGTGAACCACAGCGGCTGGCAGTGGACCAGGTCATAATCTGTGCCGGACAGGATCCACGCCGTGACCTCGCCGAACCGCTACGCGCCGCCGGTAAACCGGTGCATCTGATCGGGGGCTGCGACGTGGCGATGGAGCTGGACGCCCGCCGGGCTATCGCCCAGGGCACCAGGCTGGCGCTGGAGATTTAGGGTGAATGGCTGACACCTCGCCTGTAAGGTGTTAGTCGATAAACATGGCGGGCGAAATACCAAAGCGCTTCGCCAGCTTTTTCGCGTGCTCAAGCGTTAGCTTGCGTTTGCCATTGAGTACCCGAGAAACCATTGATTTGCTGCCGATTTCAGGGAAGTCAGAGAGCGTGAGGTTGTGCTGGTTTATCAGCGTATGAAGAACGGCAACGCCCACAGGAATAGCGTTCATACGGGCTATGAAATCCGCCGTTTCTGGCAGCGTGTTCTCATATGCTGCTACGTGGTTGCAGGCAATATCTAACAACGGGTTAGTTGGATCGTTAAGCAGTAAATACTCCACGAACTCAAGCGCTTCTTCATACTGCTGCGATGTATGAATCCCGGCCAGAAACGGGGCTACCGCAGTTAACGCTTTTCCCGCTTCCAGGATTTCGGCGATCACCATCATTTTTTCCCCTTTGTACGGTACATAGCTGTAAACATGTCATATTCCTGGTGCGTAAAAATGTGGCGAACATAAAATTTTTGGCTTTCAAAAAAGATGAGTGCAACCAAACGAAGCTCATTGTGCCCAAGATTAAGTACGTAGTACTTATCAAGATATTTGAAATTATCCAGCGATGGGAGCATCGCCCTTAGATTCTGTGGTGTTTTAAAATAGCCTTTATGGATTAGGGCTCCCAACTCCAATAATTCCTGCTCATGCTGTGGGAATTTCTGTGCGGCATCTGTTAAAGCCTTAAAAGCGATCAAGTGCATTCTTCATCACATCCGTTGACGAATTGAGGAAAGAGTAACCATAAGTTGCCATTTTGGCAACTTGTGGTATCCAAAAAAATGCGCTTAACGTAGACCTGCGGGAGGGTTGGTTACCAACAAATTCGCACAAAATAGCGAGGGGATTTGAGATTTTGCGGGCAGGGTTCCTGAATTACCCGACAGCAAGATCGCTGTCGGGTGACGATCATTCGCAGTTAGCGATTACGCCCTAATTTCACCGCTTTGAGGATCACGAATTTCTGATTGGTGGCGATGGTGGTGCAGTTGCCAAAAATCTTCTTCAGTTTGTGGAAATAGTCGAGATGACGGTTGGCGACGATAACCAGTTCGCCGTTGATTTTCAGGCAGCGGCGCGCGTGGTGGAACATTTCCCAGGCGATGTTATCGGTCAGGGCGTGCTGCTGATGGAACGGCGGGTTGCACAGCACCGCGTTGAAGCGGAACGGTTCGACGCCGGACAGCGCGTTGTTAATCATGAACTCGCAGCGATCCAGTGCTTCAGGCATGTTGGCTTCGACATTCATGCGGCTCGAACTGACGGCCATCGGTGATTCATCAACAAACACTACGTTCGCCAGCGGGTTACGTTCCAGCAGGCTCAGACCAACAACGCCGTTACCGCAGCCAAGATCAACGATTTCGCCTTCCAGATCGCTCGGCAAGTGCTCCATAAAGAAGCGAGCGCCAATATCCAGCCCGGTGCGAGAGAAGACGTTCGCGTGGTTGTGGATGGTCCAGTTGGTCCCTTCCAGCGGCCAGCTAAGCACCTGAGAAACGTCTTCCAGCGCCGGCGCGTTGAAGGTGCAGTTAATCAGACGCGCCTTTTTCCACGCAAGCGTGGTGGTGGTTGGGCCGAGGATTTTCTCGAACAGCTCCAGCGTGGAGTTGTGAACGTCACGCGCTTTTGCACCGCCGATAATGCGGGTTTCCGGGGTCACTACTTCGCGCAGGGCGCGCAGCTGCTGTTCCAGTAACGCCAGCGTTTTCGGGATCTTAATCAGCACCACGGCTGGCGCCGCAGGGTATTCACCGGTGCTGTCGCGGAAGGTCACGCTGTTTTCCGGGATATCGTTGTGGCGCAGATTCTCACGGGTCGCGAGTTCGCTCAGGTACGAATCGCCGATGCTGTACGGCTGGTGTTCCGCCAGCGCACAGGCCAGTGCGCCGAAGGTATCGTTAAAGACGAGGACCGGGCCGCTGATGTCGGTACCGTCCAACTGTTGCAGCAGATATTCGTCTGCCGCTTCCCACGCTTGCAGCGGGCTAACGTCGTCCGTTTCCGGGAAACGTTTTAATGTCAGTGAACGAAAACCGTTGTCTGATTGGCTCATCGGCCCTCCTGGATGGTAAAATTCGGTGATATCCCCGATTGGGGGCGTGAGTATACCCCTTTTTTCTCTATTTCGAGACATACATGAGCGAACTGACGTATTTAAGCGGTTATCCCGAGCAACTCCTTGCCCAGGTTCGCACCCTGATTGCAGAACAGCGCCTCGGCGAGGTGCTGCAAAAGCGCTATCCCGAGAAGCACGACATCACCAATGACAAGGCGCTGTGGGAATTTACGCAAAGCCTGAAAAACCGTTATATGCGCAGCGCGCCGCCGATCAATAAGGTGATGTTCGACAACAAAATCCACGTGCTGAAAAATGCGCTGGGATTGCATACCGCGGTTTCGCGCGTGCAGGGCGGGAAGCTGAAAGCGAAGGCCGAAATCCGCGTTGCCACCGTATTTCGCCAGTCGCCGGAGGCCTTTTTGCGGATGATCGTGGTGCATGAACTGGCGCATCTGAAGGAAAAAGATCACAACAAAGCCTTCTATCAGCTGTGCTGCCATATGGAACCGCAGTATCACCAACTGGAGTTTGATACCCGGCTGTGGCTGACTCAACTTTCGCTGCCCGGATCTGCGTAAGCGCGCACTGGTTTTGTCATGGTGGCGTGCTAAAGTGGCCGAAGGTCCCTTTTTCGGAGTACGTCAATTCTCATGATACGTTTCGCAGTCATTGGCACAAACTGGATCACCCGTCAGTTTGTCGATGCCGCCCATGAAACGGGCAAATATAAGCTCACCGCCGTCTATTCCCGCAGCCTCGAACAGGCCCAGGATTTCGCCCGCGATTACATGGTGGATAATCTCTTCACTTCGCTGGAGGAGATGGCGCAAAGCGATGTGATTGATGCGGTGTATATCGCCAGCCCGAACTCCCTGCACTTCCCGCAGACCCAACTGTTCCTCAGCCACAAAAAACACGTCATCTGTGAGAAGCCGCTGGCGTCCAACATAGCGGAAGTGGAAGCGGCTATCGCGCTGGCGCGGGAAAACCAGGTGGTGCTGTTCGAAGCGTTCAAAACTGCGAGCCTGCCGAATTTCCTCCAGCTCCAGCAGTCGCTCGGCAAAGTAGGCCAAGTGCGCAAGGCGTTGATCAACTACTGTCAGTACTCTTCGCGCTATCAACGTTATCTTGATGGCGAAAACCCGAATACCTTTAATCCGGCGTTCTCGAACGGCTCGATTATGGATATCGGTTTCTACTGCCTTGCTTCTGCGGTGGCGCTGTGGGGCGAACCGCACGGCGTGCAAGCCAGTGCCACGCTGCTGGAAAGCGGCGTCGATGCGCACGGCGTGGTGGTACTCGATTACGGTGATTTCAGCGTGACGTTGCAGCACTCCAAAGTTAGCGATTCGGTGCTGCCGAGCGAAATCCAGGGCGAGGAAGGTTCGCTGATTATCGAGAAAATTTCCGAGTGCCAGAAAGTGTCCTTCGTGCCGCGCGGCGGGAAAGCACAGGATCTGACTCAGCCGCAGCATATCAACACCATGCTCTATGAAGCAGAGGTGTTTGCGCGTCTGGTGGAAGAGAATGAAGTCAATCATCCGGGGCTGGCGGTCAGCCGCACGACCGCGAAACTGTCGACTGAAATTCGTCGCCAGACCGGGGTGGTGTTCCCGGCTGACGGTGTGAACCAGAGCCTGCCCGCGTAAAGCTGTGTAAAACAGAGGTTGCAGGCCATTGACGCCATCCATGGCCTGTAATATTTTGACACACGCAAAGGGGAGTAACTTGTTTGCCGGTGGATCGTCATTACGATGCGAAAGCATCCGGTCGCCGGGCAACAGAAAAGAAATTTACTGTAGATTTCTTTTTTGTTGTAAGTGAGACCTTGCCGAAAGGCGAGGTCCGAGCAAAAAATCCTGCAACGGCTATCGTCTTTTGGACGTTAGCCGTTTTTTTTTGCTTGAGGGAAAGTCTATGAATACTGTCGGCACACCGTTGCTATGGGGCGGATTTGCTGTCGTGGTCGTCATCATGTTGGCGATCGATCTGCTGTTACAAGGGCGGCGCGGTGCGCACGCCATGACCATGAAACAGGCAGCCAGCTGGTCGCTGGTGTGGGTCACGCTGTCACTGCTGTTTAACCTCGCCTTCTGGTGGTATCTCGCGCAGACACAGGGTCGCGCGGTGGCCGATCCTCAGGCGCTGGCGTTCCTCACCGGTTATCTGATTGAGAAAGCCCTGGCGGTTGATAACGTCTTCGTCTGGCTGATGCTGTTCAGTTACTTTGCTGTGCCTGCGGCGTTGCAGCGCCGGGTGCTGATTTATGGTGTTCTTGGCGCGATCGTGCTGCGTACTATCATGATCTTCACCGGTAGTTGGCTGATTTCTCAGTTCGAATGGCTGCTGTATGTATTCGGTGCGTTCCTGCTGTTCACCGGCGTGAAAATGGCGCTGGCGAAGGAAGACGATTCCGGTATTGGCGATAAGCCGCTGGTGCGTTGGATCCGCAGCCATCTGCGGATGACCGATAAAATCGAAGGTGAGCACTTCTTCGTACGCAAAAACGGCTTGCTGTTCGCCACGCCGCTGCTGCTAGTACTGATCCTCGTTGAACTGAGCGACGTGATTTTCGCGGTAGACAGCATCCCGGCTATCTTCGCGGTGACCACTGACCCGTTCATCGTACTGACGTCGAACCTGTTTGCTATCCTCGGCCTGCGTGCGATGTACTTCCTGCTGGCGGGCGTGGCAGAGCGCTTCTCAATGCTGAAGTACGGTCTGTCGGTGATTCTGGTGTTTATCGGGATCAAGATGCTGATTATCGATTTCTTCCACATCCCTATCGCTATCTCGCTCGGCGTGGTGTTTGGGATCCTGATAGTGACGCTGCTGATTAACCTGTGGGTGAACCACCAGCACGATAAAAAGAAACTGGCTGAATAAGCCTAACGGCCCGGAGACTCCGGGCCGTTTTTTTGTGGGTTATGTCAATTTATTGTTACCTGATGGTTAAAAAATAAGACACGGACGAAATTATCAGCACATTCTCCTTCCCCATAACCTGAACATCTTTATACTCATCCAGGCAAACATTTGTTACATCCTGTGAAATGCGACCGAAGAGCCGCCGGGATGGAACCACATTACGACTGAAGGAAAAGTTTAATGACTACGCAACGCCCCTCTGGCTTGCTGCAGCGCCTCGCTGCCGGCAGCCTGGTAAAACAAATTCTGGTGGGCCTGATTCTGGGTATTCTGCTGGCGTGGATTTCTAAACCTGCCGCAGAAGCCGTTGGCCTGTTTGGTACTCTGTTCGTCGGCGCACTAAAAGCCGTCGCTCCGGTACTGGTATTGATGCTGGTGATGGCCTCTATCGCTAACCATCAGCACGGCCAGAAAACCAGTATTCGCCCAATCCTGTTCCTGTATCTGTTGGGCACCTTTGCCGCCGCGCTGACCGCGGTCCTGTTTAGCTTCGTGTTCCCTTCTACGCTGCACCTGAGCACCAGCGCGGGCGATATCACCCCGCCGTCTGGCATTGTGGAAGTACTGCGTGGCCTGCTGATGAGCATGGTGTCTAACCCGATTGACGCGCTGCTGAATGCCAACTACATCGGTATTCTGGTATGGGCCGTGGGTCTGGGTTTCGCGCTGCGTCACGGGAACGAAACCACCAAAAACCTGGTTAACGATATGTCGAACGCTGTCACCTTTATGGTGAAAGTGGTGATTCGCTTTGCGCCGATCGGCATTTTCGGTCTGGTCTCTTCGACTCTGGCCACCACCGGGTTTGAAACGCTGTGGGGTTATGCGCACCTGCTGATGGTACTGATTGGCTGTATGCTGCTGGTGGCGCTGGTGATTAACCCGCTGCTGGTATTCTGGAAGATCCGCCGCAACCCGTATCCGCTGGTGCTGATGTGCCTGCGTGAGAGCGGCGTGTACGCCTTCTTTACCCGCAGTTCTGCCGCGAATATTCCGGTGAATATGGCGCTGGCCGAGAAACTGAATCTCGACCGCGATACCTATTCGGTGTCGATCCCGCTGGGCGCGACCATCAACATGGCCGGGGCGGCGATCACCATCACCGTGCTGACCCTGGCGGCGGTCCATACCCTGGGTATTCCGGTAGATTTACCGACCGCTCTGCTGCTGAGCGTGGTTGCGGCGCTGTGTGCCTGTGGTGCATCCGGCGTGGCGGGCGGTTCCCTGCTGCTGATCCCACTGGCCTGTAACATGTTCGGCATTCCGAACGACGTGGCGATGCAGGTTGTGGCCGTCGGCTTTATCATCGGCGTGTTGCAGGATTCCTGCGAAACCGCGCTGAACTCCTCCACCGACGTGCTGTTCACCGCCGCGGCCTGTCAGGCCGAAGACGAGCGCCTGGCGCGAGTTGGGCTGCGCAGTTAATCCCCTGTTTTTCCAGCCCTTCTGCTAGCGTGCGGAAGGGCTTTCTTCCTGCAAGTCTTCCTGTCGTTTTGTTTCCGCTTTAAACGGGTCAATTCCGCGTTTCTGCATCCGCCAGAAGCGAATGATGTTCAGGCCGTTCATCACCAGAAAACTCCCCTCAATCAGCGTGCCGCCAATCGATCCCAGCCAGAAGTTGTGGATAACCCAACAGGCCGTGGAACACCAGATGATGCAGCGCATCGTCAGGCCCTGGCAGCGGAACAGCGCCCAGGTACTGACCAGCGTGCCCGCCACCGGCAGAAGCTCCATCGGATGATGAAATTTGGCGAGGCCAATCCCGCCGGTCAAAACGATAAACAGCGCCATCACCCACAGGCTACGGGTACGCAGGGTTATCAGGGTTCGGACGGCGTTGAGCATCGCGCTGGAGCCTGCGGGAAACGCGCCCATCAGGAAGAAATGCACGCCAATTATGGCGCTGTAGAGAGAAAGCTGTTTTTTGAATCGTCGCTCGTCGCGGTTGATGAACGTTGTGATGCCCACCAGAAAGGCGATGACGCCGACGCCCTGGGCTAGCCAATACGCGGTCATGTGAAGTCCTTTGGATGACGCAGAAAAAGAAACGGCGCTTCAGAATATGAAACGCCGTTTCAGCTTAACGAGGTTTAGAGCGTGACGCCAGACTTAAAGATAGCCAATTCACGGAAATCGTTCTTTTCGTTACAGGTCTGCTTGCCGTTGGCAAAGTCGACGATGCTGTCGACAAATTCGGTCAGCAGCTCCGGCATCGCTTTACCGTGGATAAGTTGCCCGGCATCGAAGTCGATCCAGTGCTTTTTCTTCGCCGCCAGCTCGCTGTTGGTGGCGATTTTCACCGTTGGCACAAAACCGCCATACGGCGTGCCGCGTCCGGTGCTGAACAGCACCATGTGACAGCCCGCCCCGGCCAGCGCACTGGTTGCCACCGCATCATTCCCCGGGGCGCTCAGAAGATTCAGGCCGTGGGTTTTCAGGCGTTCACCGTAGCGCAGCACGTCAACCACCTGGCTTGAACCCGCTTTCTGCGTACAGCCGAGCGATTTCTCTTCCAGGGTAGTAATGCCCCCTGCCTTGTTGCCCGGCGATGGGTTTTCATAAATCGGCTGATTATGGGCGATGAAGTACTGTTTGAAATCGTTGACCATGGTGACGGTCTTTTCAAAGGTGGCTTCATCGCGGCAGTGGCTCATCAGGATCTGCTCCGCGCCGAACATTTCCGGCACTTCCGTCAGCACCGTGGTGCCGCCATTGCCAATCACATAATCAGAGAAACGACCAAGCATCGGGTTGGCGGTAATGCCGGACAGGCCATCAGAGCCCCCGCATTCCAGGCCAAACTTCAGCTCGCTGAGTTTGCCCGGTTCGCGTTTGTCGTGACGCATCACGTCGTACAGCTGATGCAGGTGCTCCAGGCCCGCCTCCACTTCATCGTCCTGCTTCTGGCAGATCATGAAGTGCACGCGGTCGGCATCGAATTCGCCCAGCGTTTCGCGGAAAGCATCGACCTGGTTGTTTTCACAACCGAGACCAATCACCAGCACCGCCCCGGCGTTCGGGTGACGCACCATGTTTTGCAGCATGGTGCGGGTGTTAATGTGGTCGTCGCCGAGCTGGGAACAGCCATAAGTGTGGCTGAACAGGAACACGCCGTCGGTGCCTTCGGCATCATTCGTCTCTTTCAGGAAGCGGTTCTGAATTTGACGGGCAATACCGTTCACACAGCCAACGGTTGGCAGGATCCACAGTTCATTGCGGACGCCCACTTCCCCGTTGGCGCGGCGATACAGCTGAACATCGCGATCGCCTGCCTGACTCAGTTCACTGTGTAATTCGGGTTGATAGCTGTACTCGTCCAAATCGCTGAGATTGGTCCGCGTGTTGTGGGAGTGAATATGCTCCCCGGGCGCAATGTCCGATAGCGCATGACCAATAGGCAGACCATATTTAACGACGTTTTCACCCTTCGCAATCGCACGCAGAGCAAACTTATGCCCGCGCACGACGTCGGACTGCAACCGTACCGTCTGACCGTCCACGGTCACTTCCTGCCCCGCCGCGATGTCAGCCAGCGCGACGATGACGTTGTCCAGCGAATGGATTTTGATGTATTGCATATCAACCAGCCTCAATGCCCGCTTCTGTCGCGGATTAGTTCAGTTCAATCGCGAAGTAGTCACGCGCATTGTTAAAGCAGATATTTTTCACCATCTCGCCCAGCAGCTGGATATCCGCTGGCGCTTCACCCGCGGCCACCCAACGGCCAATCATCTGGCACAGAATACGGCGGAAGTATTCATGACGGGTATAAGACAGGAAGCTGCGGCTGTCGGTCAGCATACCGACGAAGCGGCTCAGCAGGCCAAGCTGCGCCAACTGGGTCATCTGACGTTCCATACCGTCTTTCTGATCGTTGAACCACCAGCCGGAACCGAACTGCATTTTGCCCGGCATCCCTTCACCCTGGAAGTTACCGATCATGGTGCCTAACACTTCGTTATCGCGCGGGTTCAGGCAGTACAGAATGGTTTTCGGCAGCAGGTTTTCTTCGTTCTGTTTACTCAGCAGTTTCGACAGCTCTTCGGCCAGCGGACGGTCGTTGATTGAGTCAAAACCAACGTCTGCACCCAGCAGTTTGAACTGGCGCTGGTTGTTATTGCGCAGCGCACCGATGTGATACTGCTGCACCCAACCGCGACGGGCGTATTCCCCACCCAGCCACACCAGAACGGCGGTTTTGAATTGGGCCACTTCGCGCTCGCTCAGGGTTTCGCCTGACAGACGACGCGTCAGAATAGCGTCCAGTTCCGCTTCAGACGCTTCGGCGAACAGCACCACGTCCAGCGCGTGATCCGACACTTTACAACCGTGGGCTGCAAAGTGATCCAGACGGCGGCCCAGCGCGGTTTGCAGGTCGCTGAAACGACGGATGTCGGTGTCAGAGACTTCGCCGAGTTTCGCCATGTAATCGCTAAAGGTCGCCTGCTCAATATTGAACGCTTTATCCGGGCGCCAGCTCGGCAGCACTTTCACATCGAAGGTGGTGTCTTTTGCCACGATCGCGTGATGCTCCAGCGAATCAATCGGATCGTCGGTGGTCCCCACCATCTTGACGTTCATCTGCTTCATGATCCCGCGTGCAGAGAAGGTGTCCTGCGCCAGCAGATCGTTGCACTGGTTCCAGATTTCATCGGCGGTAGACGGCGACAGCAATTTACCGGTAATGCCAAACGGACGGCGCAGTTCGAGGTGCGTCCAGTGATACAGCGGGTTACCAATGGTGTGCGGCACGGTGGCGGCCCACGCATCGAATTTTTCACGGTCGGAGGCATCGCCGGTACACAGACGTTCAGCCACGCCGTTGGTGCGCATTGCACGCCATTTGTAGTGGTCACCTTTCAGCCAGATGTCATACAGGTTTTTGAAACGGTAATTTTCGGCAACCTGCTGCGGAGGTAAGTGGCAGTGGTAGTCGAAAATCGGCTGATCTTTGGCGTAGTCATGGTACAGACGGCGGGCAAATTCGGTGTCGAGCAGGAAATCTTCGGTCATAAACGGAGTCATTATCGTCTTCCTCTGAAAGAGTGCGTCAGATGCTTAACTGCAATGCTGCAAAGTTATCACACCAATTTCCAGTCGCCGAAGAATTTTTCGTGAGTCAGATCAATAAAAGCAGACAAAAAAAGTACCCAAAAAGAAGTAAACAACGTGCCAACCCGCGCCGCCCTTGGCTTTGCGAGCTGGCGATAAAGACCCTACGTTTATTCCAACTTTTGTGACGGTTCTCACCTTTTAAAGTTGTATGACAAGTTATCTTTTGCCCCGTCGCAACCTATCAGCGCACTCAATGAATTACCGATGACTCATACATCGGAATTACCCGGTACGGATACCGAATTCACAAGATGACTCATGGCAAGGTTCGGGCCGTTACAGGTTTAACTGTTACGCCCCCCGTTACTTAAACATCCTCCCTCCGCCGAGGAAGATGACCGCGCAGTGCGTGGATAAAACAAAATGACGAGGTTTTACATGCGTAAAATTAAAGGGTTACGTTGGTACATGATTGCACTGGTGACCTTAGGCACCGTGCTGGGGTACCTCACCCGTAATACCGTGGCGGCCGCTGCGCCGACCTTTATGCAAGAACTGCATATTTCCACGCAGCAATACTCTTATATTATCGCGGCCTATTCAGCGGCTTACACAATCATGCAGCCCGTTGCAGGCTATGTGCTTGACCTGTTAGGCACCAAAATCGGCTATGCGATGTTTGCCGTGCTATGGGCCTGCTTCTGTGGTGCGACCGCGCTGGCAGGCAGTTGGGGCGGACTGGCCGTCGCACGTGGTGCCGTCGGTGCCGCAGAAGCGGCGATGATCCCAGCAGGCCTGAAGGCCAGCTCGGAGTGGTTCCCGGCGAAAGAGCGTTCTGTGGCCGTCGGCTACTTCAACGTCGGCTCCTCCATCGGCGCCATGATTGCGCCTCCGTTGGTGGTGTGGGCTATCGTCATGCACAGCTGGCAGATGGCGTTCATTATCTCCGGCGTACTGAGCTTCGCCTGGGCAATGGCCTGGCTGATGTTCTACAAGCATCCACGTGACCAGAAAAAACTGACCGAAGAAGAACGCGAATACATTATTGGTGGTCAGGAAGCGCAGCATCAGACCGACAACGGCAAAAAAATGTCGGCCTGGCAGATCATCCGTAACCGCCAGTTCTGGGGCATCGCGCTGCCACGTTTCCTGGCAGAACCGGCCTGGGGTACCTTCAACGCATGGATCCCGCTGTTCATGTTTAAAGTCTACGGCTTTGATCTGAAACACATCGCGATGTTTGCCTGGATGCCAATGCTGTTTGCTGACCTCGGCTGTATCGTCGGCGGCTATCTGCCTCCGCTGTTCCAGCGTAAGTTCGGCGTGAACCTGATTGTGTCCCGTAAACTGGTGGTTACCATGGGTGCGGTGCTGATGATTGGCCCGGGCATGATTGGCCTGTTCACCAGCCCGTACGCCGCGATTGCCCTGCTGTGCGTCGGCGGCTTTGCTCACCAGGCTCTGTCAGGTGCACTGATTACGCTCTCTTCTGACGTGTTTGGCCGCAATGAAGTGGCCACGGCTAACGGCCTGACCGGTATGGCAGCCTGGACGGCAAGTACCCTGTTTGCGCTGGTCGTGGGTGCGCTGGCCGATACCCTGGGCTTTAGCCCGCTGTTCGCGGTGCTGGCAGTGTTCGACCTGCTCGGCGCGGTGGTTATCTGGACCGTGCTACAGAACAAACCGGCAGCCGATACGCTCCATCCCGTCGGCGGTACGGCGACACAAAGCTAAGCCTTGTCACACCTGATATCTACGCCGCCCGATGGGCGGCTTTTTGCTATGATTGGGTGGTGAGATTTCGCTAAAAGTGGTATAACAAATCTCTCATGCCGTACCCTGCCTGGAGCGAATATGGAAATCACGGAACCACGCCGTTTATATCAACAGCTTGCCGCTGAGCTGAAAGATCGCATCGAGCAAGGCGTTTATCTGGTGGGTGATAAACTGCCTGCAGAACGTTTTATTGCCGATGAAAAGAACGTCAGCCGCACGGTTGTCCGTGAAGCCATCATTATGCTGGAAGTCGAAGGCTACGTTGAGGTGCGCAAGGGTTCAGGCATCCATGTTATTTCCAGCACCGCGAAGCACTATCAGGCCCCGGATGAATCCCTCGAATTTGCCAACTATGGCCCTTTCGAACTGCTTCAGGCCCGCCAGCTTATTGAAAGTAATATCGCTGAGTTTGCGGCGACCCAGGTCACCAAGCAGGACATCATGAAGCTGATGGAGATCCAGGACAACGCGCGTAAAGAGAAGTGCTTCCGCGACTCCGAATGGGATTTACAGTTTCACGTGCAGGTAGCCCTGGCCACGCAAAACACCGCCCTGGCCGCCATCGTCGAGAAAATGTGGACCCAGCGCGTGCACAACCCGTACTGGAAAAAACTGCATGACCATATCGATCTGCGTACGGTGGATAACTGGTGTGACGATCACGACCAGATTCTGAAAGCGCTGATCCGCAAAGATCCGCATGCCGCCAAACTGGCGATGTGGCAGCACCTGGAAAACACCAAGCTGATGCTGTTCAACGAAACCAGCGATGATTTTGAATTCAACGCCGACCGTTACCTATTCGCGGAAAACCCGGTGGTGCATCTCGATACCGCTGCCAACGGCCTGAAATAAGATTTTCCTCACCCTCGGTGTCGTACCGAGGGTAAGCAAACCCACTATAGTGTCAGCCTGTGTAAAAACCCTCGCCTCTCCCCGCATCAGAAAGCAAAATCAACCTGCAACAAACTGCAATTTCTGTGACGTATAACCCATGGCTTTGTTACACTTAGATGCATTTTGTCGTCGCCGGTCAGGACCTTCCCTGCCCGCGAAAACATGGATAAGTTCGGAACGTGTTGCCAGCGTCCATAATTAATCAATAACGACTGACGTCCAGGCAGAACAACGCGTTCAGGCATGACATTAATCGATGTACCAGGAATCGTGAATGGAACTGTTAACCCAATTACTGAATGCCTTGTGGAGCCAGGATTTCGAAACCCTCGCTAACCCCTCCATGATAGGCATGCTCTATTTCGTCTTATTTATGATCCTATTCTTAGAGAACGGATTGTTGCCTGCCGCCTTTTTACCGGGCGACAGCCTGCTGGTACTGGTTGGCGTGTTGATAGCCAAAGGTGCGATGGGCTTTCCGCAAACGTTGCTGCTGCTGACCACTGCCGCCAGCCTCGGTTGCTGGGTGAGCTACATTCAAGGTCGCTGGCTAGGGAATACGCGGATCGTGCAAAACTGGCTGTCGCATCTGCCCGCGCATTACCACCAGCGGGCGCATCACCTGTTCCATAAGCACGGTTTATCCGCGCTGCTGGTCGGGCGCTTTATCGCCTTCGTGCGTACTCTGTTACCCACCATCGCCGGGTTGTCTGGCCTGAGCAGCGCGCGTTTCCAGTTCTTCAACTGGATGAGCGGCCTGCTGTGGGTGCTGATCCTGACTTCACTTGGCTACCTGCTGGGGAAAACCCCGGTGTTCCTGAAATATGAAGATGCGCTGATGTCCTGCCTGATGCTGCTGCCGGTGGTGCTGCTGGTGTTCGGCCTTATCGGTTCTATCGTGGTGCTGCTGAAGAAAAAATACGGTAACCGGAGCTAAACATGGGATTCCGGAACGTCACCTTTCGCCGATTCAGCCTGAGCCTCGGCGCACTGCTTGTGCTGTGCGCGCTGCTGTGGTTCTGGGCCGCCATTCAGCAGCAGGAGTCAACGCTTGCCATTCGCCCGGTGAACGCCAATGCCAGCATGCCGGATGGTTTCTCCATCTGGCATCATCTGGATGCCAACGGCATCCGCTTTAAAAGCATCACCCCGCAGAACGATGCGTTAGTGATTAAGTTTGAATCCAGCGACCAGAGCGCCGCCGCCAAAGAGGTGCTGGACAGAACGCTGCCCCAGGGTTACATCGTTGCGCTTCAGGATGACGATGCCACGATGGCCCCGCAGTGGCTCTCCCGCCTTCGAGATACCCCGCATCGCTTCGGTTAGCGACCTTCCAGGATTCTGAATCTTTTCACAGACTTTGGTGATTTCGCGTTTACTTACTATCATTGAGTAAGCGGAAGTCACCATCATCATTACATCGACTGGGTGGGGCAGCGTCAGAATTTGCCCACGACACAATGGAAGGTTTCACCTATGAAATACCGCATTTTTCTGGCTTTGGGCCTTGTCACTCTGAGCACTGGCACCTACGCAGCGACGCTGTGCCAGGAGAAGGAACAGGATATTCAGCGCGAAATTCACTACGCGGAAAAGCACAAAAATCAGAGCCGCATTGACGGTCTGAACAAAGCGTTACGCGAAGTGAAAGATAACTGCAGCGACAACCAACTTCGTGCCGACCACCAGAAGAAAATTGCGAAACAGAAAGATGAAATCGCCGAGCGTCGTCACGACCTCGACGAGGCGAAAGCCAAAGGTGATGAGGACAAAATCAGTAAACGTGAACACAAGCTCACTGAAGCGCAGGATCAACTGAAAGCGCTTGAGTCTCGTGACTATTGAGTTAATGGAAATCTGACGTCTAACATTGGAGAAATATCATGTCTAAAGATAACACCTCAGAACATCTGCGTACCGAACTGAAATCCCTGGCGGATACCCTGGAAGAGGTGCTGAACTCCTCCACAGACAAATCGAAAGAAGAGCTGGGCAAACTGCGCAGCAAAGCAGAGCGCGCGCTGAAAGAGAGCCGTACTCGCTTAGGCGACACCAGCGATGCGCTGGCCAAACAAACTCGTGAAGCTGCCGCGCGCGCTGACGAGTATGTGCGTGATAACCCATGGACTGGCGTAGGTATCGGTGCAGCCGTCGGGCTGGTGCTGGGTGTGCTGCTGACGCGTCGTTAATTATGGCTGATTCACATCACGCACACGGGCCGGGTAAAAGCGTCTTCGGGATTGGCCAACGGATTGTGACCATTATGGTCGAGATGGTGGAAACCCGTCTGCGGCTGGCCGTTGTCGAACTGGAAGAGGAGAAAGCGAATCTCTTCCAGATGCTGCTGATGCTCGGCCTGACCATGCTGTTCGCGGCATTCGGACTGATGAGTTTGATGGTGCTGATTATCTGGGCCATCGATCCGCAATACCGACTGAATGCCATGATTGCCACCACCGTCGTGCTGCTGTTGCTGGCGCTGATTGGCGGTATCTGGACGCTGCGTAAAGCGCGGCGCTCAACGCTGCTGCGTCATACTCGCAACGAGTTGGCAAACGATCGGTCGCTGCTTGAGGACGACGAGCGTGAGTAGCAAACTCGAGCTGCAGCAGCGTAAGGCGTATCTGCTGAGCCAAATCCAGCAGCAGCGGCTGGACCTGTCCGCCAGCCGCCGCGACTGGCATGAGGCAACCGGCGTCTACGATCGCGGCTGGAATACGCTGCTGAGCCTGCGCTCCTGGGCGCTGGTCGGCAGCAGCGTGATGGCTATCTGGTCGGTACGCCATCCACGCTTTCTGGTGCGCTGGGCCCGCCGTGGGTTCGGAGCCTGGAGCGCGTGGCGGCTGGTCAAAAGTACCCTTCGCCAACAACAGTATCGCGGCTAACCGCTATGGCCCTGCTCTGCCGGGCCTTTCTCCTTTCTTTCCCCTGCCTTCACGAATACTCAATATCTTTGAAGAAGATCGACAGTTTTCCTTGCTAACAATCCCGTAGCGTCACGATTACACTCCTTTCCATCGACAGCAACGACGCGGTATCTCCGCGGATTTGCACAATAAATCAATAATGCCGCCCGTGTGGTTTGATGGAGAGTAAAATGAAAAAATTAGAAGATGTTGGTATCCTGGTAGCGCGTATTCTGATGCCAATTCTGTTTATCACTGCGGGCTGGGGCAAAATCACCGGTTATGCAGGCACCCAACAATATATGGAAGCGATGGGCGTTCCGGGCGCATTGCTGCCGCTGACCATCTTGCTCGAGTTCGGCGGCGGTCTGGCGATTCTGTTCGGTTTCCTGACCCGCACCACCGCGCTGTTCACCGCCGGTTTTACGCTGCTGACCGCATTTCTTTTCCATAGCAACTTTGCTGAAGGCGTTAACTCGCTGATGTTCATGAAAAACTTGACCATCGCAGGCGGCTTCCTGCTGTTGGCTATCACCGGTCCGGGCGCGTTCAGTATTGACCGCGTGCTGAACAAAAAGTGGTAAGCCCGCTATACTGACTGAAGCGTAAAGCGAGGGAATTCCCTCGCTTTTGTCATTTTTGAAGGAGAGAGCACCATGGGACAACTGATTGACGGCGTCTGGCATGATACCTGGTATGACACAAAATCAACCGGGGGACGATTCAAGCGTTCCGTTTCGGCGTTTCGCAACTGGCTGACCGCCGATGGCGCACCAGGCCCCTCCGGAGAAGGCGGATTTGCCGCCGAGAAAGATCGCTACCATTTATACGTATCCCTGGCCTGTCCGTGGGCGCATCGCACGCTGATTATGCGCGCCCTGAAAGGACTGGAGTCATTCATCGATGTCTCTGTCGTCAGCCCGCTGATGTATGAAAACGGCTGGACCTTCGACGACAGCTTCCCCGGCACTACCGGCGATAGCCTGTATCAAAACGAATTTCTCTATCAGCTGTATCTGCATGCTGATCCGCAGTACAGCGGGCGCGTCACCGTGCCGGTGCTGTGGGACAAAAAGAATCACACCATCGTCAGCAATGAATCGGCTGAAATCATTCGAATGCTGAATACCGCCTTTGACGGGGTCGGTGCGCGGGCGGGCGATTATTATCCGCCCGCGCTGCGCCCGCAGATTGACGAGCTGAACGGCTGGATTTACGACAGCATCAATAATGGAGTGTATAAAGCCGGGTTCGCCACCAGCCAGGAAGCTTACGACGATGCCGTGACGCAGGTGTTTGTAGCCCTGGCCCGCGTCGAGCAGATCCTCGGCCAGCACCGTTATCTGACCGGCAACCAGCTGACCGAAGCGGATATTCGTCTGTGGACCACGCTGGTTCGCTTCGACCCGGTGTATGTCACCCACTTTAAATGCGATAAGCACCGCATCAGCGATTACCTGAACCTGTACGGTTTCCTGCGCGATATTTATCAACTGCCGGGCGTGGCTGAGACGGTTAATTTTGACCATATTCGCCATCACTATTACCGCAGCCATAAAACCATCAACCCGACCGGGATCATTTCGATAGGGCCGTGGCAAGATCTCGACGAACCTCACGGTCGCGATGTGCGTTTCCGCTAATTATTAAGGGCATCAGTAGATGCCCTTTTTTAATTCATAAATTGCATCTATCCTTACCTCGATCGCTTAGAAAACAAGTGATTGACTAATTATTGGGGTAGGAAAAATGGACTGGTATCTAAAAGTACTCAAGAATTACATCGGGTTTGGTGGCCGTGCACGCCGGAAAGAATATTGGATGTTCGTGCTGGTGAGCTTCGTTCTGGCAGGGGTGCTGAGCATTATCGACAAAATACTCGGCTGGGAGCACGCGAGCGGCGAAGGCGTGCTGACGAGTATTTATGGCCTGTTGGTGCTGATCCCAACGTGGGCGGTACAGTTCAGACGCCTGCACGATACTGACCGATCGGCGTGGTGGTTATTATTAATGCTGATCCCGATCGTCGGCTGGCTGGTGATCCTGGTCTTCAACTGTCAGAACGGCACGCCGGGCGAGAACCGTTTCGGGCCGGATCCGAAGCAGCTCCCTTAACGTAAATGAGCCTGGTGGCGCTCCGCTAACCAGGCCTACGTTTTGCCCTCGGCAACCCTATTTTTTGGCAAACAGCTTCGGAATTTCGCGCAGGCACCAGGCTTTCGCTTCGCCCATGCTGTCACGCCGCCACGCCATGATGATATCAACTTCGTTGGTGTATTCCGGGCTCACGACGCGCAGTCGTCCCTCAGCGATATCCTGCTCAACCAGCGGATACGGCATGGTCGCCACACCTAGCCCGGCTAACAACGCCTGACGCTTATCTTCAATGGTGCTGACCGTCAGACGCGGCTGCTTGTCGAGCAGCTGCACGGTGAGCACCGGACGCTCGCGGGCGGTATCCGCCACCGCCACGCCTCGATATTTCACGCGCGTGACTTCGGATAACGGCTCTGGCTCCTGATGAATCGGATGATCCGGCGAGGCCACATAGACGTTCAGAATCGAATACAGCTTGCGGGAGTTTATCTCGGAGGATGAACGGAAATGCATATCCGGGGCGATAACGATGTCGGCACGCCCTTGCTCAAGACGTTCCCAGGCCCCCGCCAACACTTCGGTGATAATGGACAACTGGGTATTGGCTTTGAGGCCTAGCTTTTCGACCAGTGGAAACAGCTCCGGCGTCGGCACCAGCGCCTCGGTCACCAGCGTCAGATGCGTTTCCCAGCCACGCGCCAGCGCCTCGGCGTCGGTGGTCAACTTATCAGCGGCCTCGAGCAGTACGCGCCCGCGCTCCAGCAACATTCGGCCAACGTTGGTGAATTTTGTGCGATGACCTGAGCGGTCGAACAGCACCACGTCCAGCTCTTCTTCCAGCTTCTGCATGGTATAGCTTAACGCAGACGGCACGCGGCCCAGCTCATCCGCAGCGGCGGCAAAACTGCCGCGCCGGTCAATCGCGTCCATTACTCTTAACGCTTCGAGGGTCAGTGCTCTCTCTTTAGCCATGGCGTTCTCATTCAGGAAATTTGAACATACCCGGCAGAATATCTGGCTAACAATGCAGCGTCCATAGCTTTACCATTGTTTTAGTGTAAAGAGAGGTCAAGAATATGATTACTACCCGAACCGCCAAACAGTGTGGCAAGGCCGATTTTGGCTGGCTGCAGGCCCGATACACCTTCTCCTTTGGACACTACTTCGATCCGAAACTGCTGGGATATGCCTCCCTGCGCGTGCTGAATCAGGAAGTGCTTGCCCCGGGCGCTTCGTTCCAGCCGAGAACGTATCCGAAAGTTGATATCCTGAATCTTATCCTGGAAGGTGAAGCCGAATATCGCGACAGTGAAGGGAATCACGTTCAGGCCAAAGCGGGCGAAGCGCTGTTGATTGCGACCCAGCCGGGCATCAGCTATAGCGAGCACAACCTCAGTAAAGACAAAACGCTCACCCGAATGCAGCTGTGGCTTGACGCCTGCCCGGAGCGGGAAAACCCGTCGGTGCAGAAACTGACCCTGACCGATACCGCCCAGCAGCTTGTGGCGTCGCCCGATGCAAGCCTTGGTAGCGTGCAGTTGCGCCAACAGGTTTGGGTCCACCACATCCAACTGGAGAAAGGTGAGCAGCTCAGCTTCCAGCTTCATGGCCCACGCGCCTATTTGCAGTCGATCCACGGCACCGTCCATGCGGTGACACCGCAGGCAGAACGTGAAGGATTGACCTGCGGGGATGGGGCGTTTATTCGCGACGAGGCCAACATTACGCTGGTGGCGGATACAACGCTTCGCGCGCTGCTGATAGATTTACCGATATGATCGAAAAAATCAGGCTGGCGCAGGAAGCCAGCCTGATGTTCTCGCCCGACTAGCGGGCTTTGTGCGACATAATGTCGATGATTTGCCGGTCGGTCTGCTGCATTGCCTGGCAGGCCAGGGCGCAGAGATTGGCCACCGACTCCTCCACGTCGTGCGCCACAATCCCCTCGTTGCCGGTCACGGCGGTGTTATCCAGCGCCATCAGCACCGCTTTCCATGCCGACGACACGCTGGTTGACACTTTCATCGCGCAGCTATTCGATGCGCCATCACATATCATCCCGCTGACGTCACCAATCATGCTGCCAATCGCCCTCGCCAACGTCTCGTAGCGGCCGTCAATCAGCCAGCTCATGCCCGCCGCGGCTCCCATTGAGGCCGTGGTGGCGGCACACAGCGCCGATAAACGCGGCAGCTGAGCGTGGATGTAGATAGCGCTCAGATGCGAGAGCATCAGCGCCCTGGCCAGACGCTCGTCGCTGACTTGAAAGTGTTCGGCCACCACCACCACCGGCATGGTGGCGGCGATCCCCTGATTCCCCGAGCCGGAATTGCTCATGGCGGGCAACGAAGCGCCCCCCATTCGAGCATCCGATGCGGCGGTGGTACGAATCACTATCTCAGAGGCCAGACCGTGGCCCATTAACCCACACTGGCGTTGTTTTTCCAGCGTCGCACCGATGTGTAATCCCCATTTGCCCTGCAATCCCTCCTGAGAAAGTGCGTCGTTGAGCCTCGCAGCTTCGAGGATGAAACGGATTTCTTCCAGCGGGACATGCTCAATAAAATTGAGGATCTCGGCAAGCGACGTGCGGGACATGACCTCAAGCAGGTCATCTTCCTTCAGTTCCCCGGCGGCAGGCTGATGAGCAAACAGCGTTTCGCCCTGCTTTTCGAGATTGACGATGCGGGTGTGGCCTCCGGCGATAGTGGCACTGGCCCAGCGGTCTTTACACCACACTTTGGCCCGGGCGTAGAGCAACTCGTCGCAGGGTTCCTGCACCCGGAGGCACACCTTGCCCTGATCCAGCAGCCGTTTTGCCTGGGCAATATCATCCTGGCTGGCCTTTTTCAGCACCTCCAGTCCGGCATCCGCATCGCCCCCCAGCGCACCTAGCGCCACCGCAATAGGCAGCCCCACCATACCGGTGCCCGGCACGGTGACGCCCATTCCATTTTTCATCAAATTTGGGGAAACCCAGGCTTCAATGCGCTCAACCTCGCCTTCCAGTTGCGCAGCGGCTAACGCGCCCGCCAGCGCCAGCGATACCGGCTCGGTACAACCCAGCGCAGGCTTCACTTCTGCCCGTACGGCGTGGATTAACTTTTTCCATAACGGAGAACATTCAGGGTTCAACATACTTTCGACCTTAACTCTTACTCAGGGAACACACAGCCTCGCCTCAGGAGAAGGCAAGAAACGGCGATATGCACAACAGCAAACCGGTAATAATGATTATCTTCAGCGACAGGCCTTTATACTTATGCAGCGCAGGCACTTTGTAGACCAGCCAGGCAGGGATCAGGCACCCTACCATGCCGAAAATGGGGCTACAGATTGAGGTAAAACTCAGCACCGGTGCATTCAGGACAATCGCACTCCAGGACAGCAAAATAGCGAATACCATAATCCCGCCCTGCACATATTTTTCATTGATGCGCTCGGCAGGATATTTGCGGCGCAGCAGGTTCATCACAATGCCCTGCGTGGCTTCACGAAAGCCGAGATAAACGCCGAAGAAGGCGGTCATCACGGCGAAAATATTTAAGATAACGCTGACGACTTTTACCCAACCGGCACCCTCCCCGCTAATAAACTGGGCGGCAATGGCTAACGCAGAGATATTTTGCTCATACGCTTTCACCGCCTCGTCATGCCCCATCGCCAGCGTGAATGACACTGCATAGAAAAAGACTGTGACGAACAAAATACCAAAGGCAATATTCATCGCCCGCAGCGCTTTATACCGCGCCACCTCGCGTGATTTCTCACGAGAACGATAGGAGATAACCATCGGGCTTAAGGTCTGAATAAACAGGATCGAGGTCAGGGTAAAGGGCAGCGTAATAATGGCGTTTTTGATCAACAACCCCATCGGCGGCAATGAACCTGCGTTATACAGATGCCAGAGTCCCATCATCGACACGCCCAGCGCGGCCACCACCAGGAGCTTGGTCAGCACCATCAGGCTTGAGACCTTGAACAGCAGTTGCTCACCCCGGGAGGAAATTGCCACCAGAATACAGATCAGGATCAGGCCATAAAACGGGTTATCGGAAAGCAAGCCGTCCGTCACGCCAAAGGTGTGTAAATACGAGGCGCTGTCGTTGGTTATTGCCGTGGAATAAACAAACATCCAGATAACCAACATCACAAAATAGAGCGCACCTAACAGAATGCCCCAGTTTTTACCAAGATAACCGCTAATCACGCTCGGGTAGTCTTTGCACTCTGGCGATTCTGCCAGGGTGTTGATAAACAACCGCTGGAATAAATACATCGCCGGATAACCAATAATAGATGAGAGCAAAAATACCCACAGGCCCATTAATCCTACCTGAACCGGTAAAAAGACAATTCCGGCCCCAATAGCCATGCCGATACTCATAATGACCCAACCGGTATCGGTACTGTCGAATTTAATCGCTGCCTGCCATTCGCTTTCCGTCATATTGCCCCGACGACCGGGCATGACACCATCCACAACGACGCTGCTTTGTGTAGTCGTTTCCATAAAGATCTCGCTTGTAGGTAGAGGTTTTATTATTTTTCGAACCGTATCTGGGCGATATACGGTGCGTGGTGCAGGCGAGTTTTTAGAATGAAGAAATCATACGCGCAGGCCCGGAGAAAAAAATCGCCATTCGCAGCGTAATCTGGGAAGGAAAGGGAAATTATTTTATCTATAGGATGTAATGAAGAAAATTATTCTATCACAAGCGTATGTGAGAGGCAGATCACAGTCCAATTTTTAGGCAAAAAAAGACCCCGATGACGAATCACCGGGGTCGTATTATCCGTTCTGCTTAATTCTCGAGAGACTGTGCCAGATCATCACGGATCTGCTTGCGCTGTTCCGGAGTCAGGACCTGGTTCAGGTCGAAGTAGTATTTCACGCGGTAGTAGCGGGTCTGCTGCTCAATTTTACTGAACGCTTCCAGCTGTGATTTCACCGCTTTCTCATTCCATTTGCCAGACTGAACAACATCAATCAATGCGCCATCTTTCACGTCTTTCATGGAAACCTGTTCAACGTTCTTTTCCATCGCATCGTGCAGGCTTTTGATTTTTGCCACCTGGTCGTTGCTCAGCTTCAGGTGCTGAACAATCGGATCCTGGGCAGGTGCAGGAGCCACATCAGTATTGGCAGCCTGGGCGACACCGGTGAAACCAATCAGGGAAGCGGTCAGCAGGGCAATACGCGTCATTTTGTTCATTGTTCATTTCCTTAAAAGTAGACGGGGTATTATTTGCTAAGGAGTGATGTACAGGTATGAACAATTATGAATATATATTTGAATGTAAACGAAATTCAGAAAGCAAAAACCCCTCCGAGGCGGGGGTTGGAAGAAGTTGAAGCTGACCGATAAGCCGCTTTCTTTTGGGTATAGTGTCGTGGACAGTCATTCATCACATCACCAGAAAGCAAAAACCCCGCCGAGGGCCGGGGGTTGGAAGCAGTTGAAGCTGACCGATAAGCCGCTTTCTTTTGGGTATAGTGTCGTGGACAGTCCTTCATCACATCACCAAAAAGCAAAAACCCCGCCGAGGCGGGGTTTTGGAAGAAGTTGAAGCTGACCGATAAGCCGCTTTCTTTTGGGTATAGTGTCGTGGACAGTCATTCATCACATCACCAGAAAGCAAAAACCCCGCCGAGGCGGGGTTTTGGAAGAAGTTGAAGCTGACCGATAAGCCGCTTTCTTTTGGGTATAGTGTCGTGGACAGTCATTCATCACATCACCAAAAAGCAAAAACCCCGCCGAGGCGGGGTTTTGGAAGAAGTTGAAGCTGACCGATAAGCCGGGTTCTGTCGTGGACAGTCATTCATCTAGGCCAGCAATCGCTCACTGGCTCAAGCAGCCTACCCGGGTTCAGTACGGGCCGTACCATGTGAACCCCTATTTGGCCTTGCTCCGGGTGGAGTTTACCGTGCCACGGACTGTTACCAGCCGCGCGGTGCGCTCTTACCGCACCCTTTCACCCTTACCTGATCCCGCTTGCGCGGGCCATCGGCGGTTTGCTCTCTGTTGCACTGGTCGTGGGTTTCCCCCCCAGGCGTTACCTGGCACCCTGCCCTATGGAGCCCGGACTTTCCTCCCCTCCGCCCGTCTCCCCCGAAAGGGACGACGACGAAGCGGCGACTGTCTGGTCAGCTTCGGCGCGAAGTATAGAGGGTTTGCGCCCCGCTGTCACCCTTGGGTGTGCATCCCCACCTGCAAAGTGGCGGCGATATTGCGCGAGGCGCGGTAAATATTGTCATAAGCGCCGCGGAATGCCTCTTCGAGCGAGCCGATACTGGTCAGGACGCTGAACACGGCGTCGATGCCGTACTGATGCACCACGCCCACGTCCGGGGTAAGGCTGCCGGCAATCCCGATCACCGGCTTATGGTATTTCTTGGCGACGTTTGCCACGCCAATGGGCACTTTACCGTGAATGCTCTGGCTGTCGATCCGCCCTTCGCCCGTCAGCACCCAGGTGCAGTCGTGAATATGCTCTTCAAGATTGAGCGCCTGGGTAACAATCTCAATCCCGCTCTTTAGCTCCGCGCCGAGGAAAGCCATCAAGGCCGCTCCCATTCCGCCCGCGGCCCCTGCGCCCGGGACGTGTTTAACGTCGATGTGCAGGGATTTTTTGATCATGTCCGCATAGTGGCTGAGGTTAGCGTCCAGTTCGAGGATCATCCCCTCGTTCGCCCCCTTTTGTGGGCCAAAGATGCGTGACGCCCCCTTTTCCCCCACCAGCGGGTTGGTGACGTCGCAGGCCACGCGGATTGCGCACCCCTTAAGCCGGGCATCCAGCCCTGAGACATCAATACTGTTAAGCGCCATCAGGCTGCCGCCGCCGTAGCCGATCTCCGTACCGTTGGCGTCCGTAAGCTTCGCGCCCAGCGCCTGCATCATACCGGCGCCGCCATCGTTAGTGGCGCTGCCGCCGATGCCGATAATAATATTGCGCGCGCCCTTATCCAGCGCGCTGAGGATAAGCTCCCCGGTACCGCGTGAGGTGGTGACGAGTGGGTTACGCTGCGCGTGAGGCACAAGCGCCAGGCCGCTGGCGGCCGCCATCTCGATGAACGCCGTGCTGCCGTCGCCGGACATCCCCCAGCAGGCGTTGACCTTTTCCCCCATCGGGCCGGTAACCACGGCGTGCTGTTCCGTGCCCTGGGTGGCAGCAATCATCGCTTCGACTGTACCTTCTCCACCGTCAGCAACAGGCACAGAAACATAAAGTGCATCGGGGAAAATTTCCCGAAATCCTTTTTCTATCGCCTGAGCTACCTCGGTGGCAGAGAGGCTTTCTTTATAAGAGTCTGGAGCGATTACGATTTTCATAGTTGTAGCCTGTTACTGCACATTTTCGGCCTGGACCGTAGGCCCGGTAAGCGCAGCGCCACCGGGCACGACGTCATTAGCGAGAGACTTCTACCTTCGCCAGTTTTTCGTAGTAGCACGCGATGGCGCTGTGGTCGGCAGTACCCAGACCATCCGCACGAAGCGCCTGCATCATCTCCATGACCGCGGCGGTCAGCGGCAGCTGCGCGCCCACGCCGTGGGAGGTGTCCAGCGCGTTCGCCAGATCTTTAATGTGCAGGTCGATACGGAAGCCGGGCTTGAAGTTACGATCCATCACCATCGGCGCTTTGGCATCCAGCACGGTGCTGCCCGCCAGGCCGCCGCGGATCGCCTGATAGACCAGATCCGGGTTTACGCCCGCTTTGGTTGCCAGCGTCAGCGCTTCAGACATCGCCGCAATGTTCAGGGCCACAATCACCTGGTTCGCCAGCTTGGTGACGTTGCCTGCGCCGATTTCACCGGTGTGCACCACGGAACCGGCCATGGCTTTCATCAGGTCGTAGTACGTGTCGAAAACCGCCTTGTCGCCGCCCACCATGACCGACAGCGTACCGTCGATGGCTTTCGGCTCGCCGCCGCTCACCGGCGCATCAAGCATATCGACGCCTTTCGCCTTCAGCGCCTCGCTGATTTCACGGCTGGCCAGCGGGGCGATAGAACTCATATCAATCACCACCAGGCCCGGCTTCGCGCCGTCGATAATGCCATTTTCGCCCAGCGCCACTTCTTTTACGTGCGGGGAGTTTGGCAGCATGGTGATGATCACATCGCACTGCTCGGCAACCGCTTTGGCCGTGGTGGCCGCTTCTGCACCGGCTGAAATCACTTCCGCCACGGCGTCTGAATTACGGTCTAACACCACCAGTGAGTAACCCGCTTTGATGAGGTTTTTACTCATTGGTTTACCCATGATACCTAAGCCAATAAAGCCCACTTTCAGCGTCATAATTTTTTCCTCAATGATGGTTATTTTTTAAAAGCGTCTGCTAACTTCTGCGTGGCGGCGCGGAATACGCCGAGGTCGCTGCCCACGGCAACAAACGTCGCGCCCCACTCCAGGTAGCGGCGTGCGTCCGCTTCAACCGGGGCCAGAATGCCGCACGGTTTACCGTGCGCTTTGGCACGCGCAAAAATATGCTGGATGGCGCGCTGCACGTCAGGGTGACCCGCATTGCCCAGGTGGCCGAAGGCGGCCGCCAGATCGCTTGGACCGACAAAGATGCCGTCTACGCCGTCGGTTGCGGCGATGGCATCGACGTTATCAACGCCCTGCTGGCTCTCAATCTGCACCAGAATGGTGATGTTCTTGTTGGACTGGGCGAAGTAGTCCGGCACGGTGCCAAACATGTTGGCGCGGTGCGATACGGACACGCCGCGAATGCCTTCCGGCGGATAGCGGGTTGAGGCCACGGCCTGCACAGCTTCTTCTTCGGTCTCCACGAACGGGATCAGGAAGTTGTAGAAGCCGATATCCAGCAGACGCTTGACGATCACCGGCTCGTTCGTCGGCACTCGCACCACCGGTGCGCTCTGGCTGCCCTTCAGCGCCATCAGCTGCGGGATAAAGGTGCTGATGTCGTTAGGCGCATGTTCGCCGTCCAGCACCAGCCAGTCGAATCCGGCCAGGCCCAGCACTTCGGTGCTGATAGGGTTTGCCAGGGCAGACCAGCAGCCAATCTGGATCTGGTTCGCCGCGAGGGCTGCCTTAAATTTATTCGGGAAGATATCGTTACTCATCGCTTATACCTTTGCTTATTTCTGCAATTCCATACGTTTGATGTCGCCTACTACGAACAGGTAGCAGAACATCGCCATCAACGCTGAACAGCCAACGAATACCAGTGCCGCGTTGAACGAATGCAGTTCACTGACCAGATAACCAATTACCAGCGGTGTCGCGATGGACGCCACGTTACCAAAGACGTTAAACACGCCGCCGCACAGGCCAACAATCTCTTTAGGCGCGGTGTCGGAAATGACCGGCCATCCCAGCGCGCCAAAGCCTTTGCCGAAGAAGGCCAGCGCCATCAGGGCAACCACCAGCGTGGTGTTGTTGGTGTAGTTACACAGGATGATGGACGACGCCAGCAGCATCCCCAGCACAATCGGCAGCTTACGCGCCAGCGTAATCGACTTGCCCTGCTTAATCAGGTAATCCGAAAACACCCCGCCCAGCACGCCGCCGGCAAAGCCGCACAGCGCGGGAATGGACGCCACCAGGCCCACCTTCAGAATCGACATCCCTTTTTCCTGCACCAGATAAATCGGGAACCAGGTGAGGAAGAACCAGGTGATAGTGTTGATAAAGTATTGACCAAAAAAGACGCCCAGCATCATGCGGTTGGTCAATAACTGTTTGATGTAGTGGAGTTTCGGGCCGCTCGCAGCCTGTACGCCCGGCTTTTTGTGATCCATATCGACCACGGCGCCACCTTCGGTGATGAACGTCAGTTCCTGCTCGGACATCCGCGGATGGTCGGTCGGGTTATGGATATACTTCACCCATACGCCGGTCAGCACGAAACCAATCACGCCCATGACGGTGAAGACATGCTCCCAGCCCCAGGCGAAGGTCAGCCAGCCCAGCAGCGGTGAGAAGATTGCCAGCGAGAAATACTGCGCCGCGTTAAATAACGCAGACGCGGTGCCGCGCTCTTTGGTCGGGAACCAGGCCGCCACGATACGGGCGTTCGCCGGGAATGACGGCGCTTCCGAGAAGCCGAGCATAAAGCGCATGATGAACATTGATATGCCCGCCCAGGCCAGCGGAAAGACGTCCACAAAGCCCTGCAGGAAGGTGAACAGCGACCAGAAGAACAGGCTGTAGGTATAGACTTTTTTGGAGCCGAACTTATCGAGCAGCCAGCCGCCGGGGATTTGCATCAGCAGGTAGGCCCAGCCGAAGGCGGAGAAGATATACCCCATAGAAACGGCGCTTAACTGCAGCTCTTTCGCCACCTCGGTACCGGCAATCGACAGCGTTGCACGGTCAGCATAGTTAATGGCCGTGACGATAAAAATAATCAGCAGAATTAAATATCGGGTGGGTACACCCTTTTTCGATTCTACAGTGGTATCCAGTATCATGTTTATTTCCTCAGGCACATCGATAGTTATATTTATAATTTTTAGAAGGAGTATTCCCTGATTATTTATCGATAGCAGGCAATATCAGGTAATTAACCAGACGCAATGAAATCGTGATTCAGTATAATCATCACCCGCTGTCTGCACATTGTAATAACGCTCAATTATCACGACTTTCATCAACAACATTTTGAGCATATGCACAAGGCGTTGGGCGCTGATGCACAGAATCAGCGATTAGCGGCTAAAGGGCGTGACGTCTCGCATTAGGGAGTGATCCGGATCACATTTTTATACTCAAAGTCCTGACATTCTTTATTTAAGAAAGCAGCGTCTTTATTTCTATAATAAGAAAATAAATATCTATCTGGCTGCATTTATTATCAGACACTTTGCTGGAGAATACTGAATAATGGCCGACATTGAAATTCGACAAGCATCGCCGACGGCGTTCTATATAAAAGTACACGACACCGATAACGTGGCGATTATTGTTAACGACAACGGCTTAAAAGCGGGAACCCGTTTCCCGGACGGGCTGGAACTGGTCGAGCATATTCCGCAGGGACATAAAGTCGCGCTGGTGGATATCCCGGCTCACGGTGAAATCGTACGCTACGGTGAAGTGATTGGCTATGCCGTGCGCGCCATCCCGCAGGGGAGCTGGATTGAGGAGTCGCTGGTGGAGCTGCCAAAAGCGCCGCCGCTCAACACCCTGCCGCTGGCAACGCGCGTGCCAGAGCCGCTGCCGCCGCTGGAAGGCTATACCTTCGAAGGCTACCGCAATGCGGACGGCAGCGTCGGCACCAAGAACCTGCTCGGTATTACCACCAGCGTGCACTGCGTGGCGGGCGTGGTGGATTACGTGGTCAAAATCATCGAGCGCGACCTGCTGCCGAAATACCCGAACGTCGACGGCGTGGTGGGCCTGAACCACCTCTACGGCTGCGGCGTGGCGATCAACGCGCCCGCGGCGGTGGTGCCTATTCGCACAATCCACAATATCGCGCTCAACCCGAACTTTGGCGGCGAGGTGATGGTGATCGGTCTGGGCTGCGAAAAGCTGCAGCCCGAGCGCCTGCTGCAGGGCACCGAGGATGTCAAAGCGATTCCGGTAGACGATGCCAGCATCGTGCGCCTGCAGGACGAGCACCACGTCGGCTTTAAATCGATGGTAGACGATATTCTGCAGGTGGCTGAACGTCATCTGGACAAGCTCAACAAGCGCCAGCGCGAAACCTGCCCGGCGTCTGACCTGGTCGTGGGGACCCAGTGCGGCGGCAGCGATGCGTTTTCCGGCGTTACCGCCAACCCGGCGGTGGGCTATGCGTCCGATCTGTTCGTGCGCTGCGGCGCCACGGTGATGTTCTCCGAAGTGACCGAAGTGCGTGACGCCATCCACCTGCTGACGCCGCGCGCCGTCAACGAAGAGGTAGGCAAGCGCCTGCTGGAAGAGATGGCCTGGTACGATAACTATCTCGATATGGGCCAAACCGACCGCAGCGCCAACCCGTCGCCGGGCAATAAGAAAGGCGGCCTGGCGAACGTGGTGGAAAAAGCGCTCGGGTCGATTGCCAAATCCGGTCAAAGCGCGATTGTGGAAGTGCTCTCCCCGGGCCAGCGCCCGACCAAACGCGGCCTGATCTACGCCGCCACGCCTGCCAGCGATTTCGTCTGCGGTACGCAGCAGGTAGCATCCGGCATTACGGTGCAGGTCTTCACCACCGGGCGCGGCACGCCGTACGGCCTGATGGCGGTACCGGTGATTAAAATGGCAACCCGCACCGAGCTGGCAAACCGCTGGTATGACTTAATGGACATCAACGCGGGCACCATCGCCACGGGAGAAGAGAGCATTGAGGACGTCGGCTGGAAGCTGTTCCACTTCATTCTGGACGTGGCGAGCGGGCGAAAGAAAACCTTCTCTGACCAGTGGGGGCTGCATAACCAGCTGGCGGTGTTTAATCCGGCACCGGTGACGTGATGTTGCTGTAAACCTTTTAAAGCATGGCTTCGGCCATGCTTTTTTTTGCTTTCGATTCTTTCGTATATTTTCCTTACCTTTCGATTCTTTCATTTTTAAGATGTAAATCACAAAACAACATTCCGAAACCCTATAAATTCTTTCACATAGACAAAACGAAAGGTTTCGGAGGAAAGATGTTCATCATCTCATCGAAAGCGATGCTGCTCAAAGCCCAGCGTGAGGGTTACGCCGTACCGGCATTCAATATCCATAATCTCGAAACGCTGCAGGTGGTGGTTGAAACTGCTTCTGAAATGCGTTCTCCGCTCATCGTTGCGGGCACCCCCGGTACATTCAGCTATGCCGGAACCGGGAATGTGGTCGCTATTGCTGGCGATCTGGCCAAAACCTATAACCAGCCGCTGGCGATCCATCTCGATCATCATGAAGATTTCGAGGATATTGCAAAGAAAGTCCAGAGCGGGATCCGTTCGGCGATGATCGACGGCTCTCATCATCCGTTCGCTGAAAACGTCGCGCTGGTGAAGAAAGTGACGGATTACTGTCACCGCTACGATGTAAGCGTTGAAGCTGAACTTGGCCGTCTTGGCGGGCAAGAAGATGACCTGGTGGTCGACAGCAAAGATGCGCTTTACACCAACCCGCAACAGGCACGCGAGTTTGTTGAATTAACGGGTATCGACTCATTGGCCGTCGCCATTGGTACCGCGCACGGCCTCTACACTGCCACGCCGAAACTTGATTTTGAACGTCTGGCAGAGATCCGCAATCAGGTCGATATCCCGCTGGTTCTGCACGGCGCGTCCGGATTATCAACAGCGGATATCCGTCAGGCTATTAGCCTCGGCATCTGCAAGGTCAACGTGGCCACGGAACTCAAAATTGCCTTCTCGAATGCGCTGAAAGCCTACCTCTCTTCACACCCCGATACCAGCGACCCACGTCATTACATGGTGCCTGCCAAGCGCGCCATGAAAGAGGTTGTGCGTAAGGTCATTACTGATTGTGGTTGTGAAGGAAAACTCTAAATACGAAAGCCTGTAGTCCCGAACCGGAGGAAACGTGAAAGACATTATTGCTCGCCATAAGGCGGGGGAAAATCTCGGTATTTGCTCAGTCTGTTCAGCTCACCCGTTGGTTATCGAAGCCGCTCTGCGTTTCGATCTCTCTACAAGTAATAAGGTGCTGATTGAGGCTACATCGAATCAGGTGAACCAGTTTGGTGGTTATACCGGCATGAAACCCGCTGACTTCCGCGAGTTTGTATTGGACATCGCCAGGGATGTCGGCTTCCCGCAAGAGCGACTGATTCTGGGCGGGGATCACCTGGGGCCAAACTGCTGGCAAAACGAACCGGCAGAAGCCGCGATGGTGAAATCCGTCGAGTTGATCAAAGCCTATGTCGCCGCCGGGTTTACCAAGATCCACCTGGATGCCTCAATGTCATGTGCAGACGATCCTGTCCCGCTTGCGCCGGGTATTGTCGCGCAGCGTGCAGCCCGGCTGTGCAAAGCGGCCGAAGAGACGGCAACCGAGGAGCAAAAATCGGCCCTGACCTACGTCATCGGTACTGAGGTTCCCGTACCGGGTGGCGAAGCCAGCAGCATTAATAGCGTTCACGTCACCCGTGTGGAAGATGCCGCGCAAACGCTGGAAACTCACCGCGTGGCCTTTGCCGCACTCGGGCTGAACGAAGCCATGTCACGCGTGATTGCGATTGTGGTGCAGCCAGGAGTGGAGTTTGACCATACGCAAATCATTCACTATCAGCCGCACGCCGCGGAGGCGCTTTCCGGCTGGATCCGTCAGACCCCCATGGTTTACGAGGCACACTCAACCGATTACCAGACTCGTCAGGCCTATCGCGCTCTGGTCCGCGATCACTTTGCGATTCTAAAGGTCGGTCCGGCGCTGACGTTTGCCCTGCGCGAGGCCATCTTTGCTCTCGCGCAGATGGAGAAAGAACTTATCGCCCCGGAACAGCGCAGCCAGGTGCTTGATGTGATCGACGAGGTGATGCTGAACGAGCCGGATTACTGGAAAAAGTATTACCACCCCACCTGGAGCCAGGCGATGGTGGATATCCACTTCAGCCTGTCTGACCGAATTCGTTACTACTGGCCGCATCCGCGAATTCGCCAGAGCGTTGAGAAATTACTCGCTAACCTGAGCGCAATCTCCCTGCCGCTGGGGCTGATCAGCCAGTTTATGCCCGTCCAGTTCGAACGATTGTCGATGAATGAGATCGCGGCAACACCACAAAATCTCATCATCGACAAAATACAGGATGTATTACGCGCCTATCGATATGGCTGTACCCCTGAACACGTCTGATGCCGGAGAAGAGTATGAGTCACGTTTTTGTTCGTACCGGAATTGAGTTTGAAAACGTCCAGCAGGCGCTGGCGCATATTGGTGAAGAGATGCTGGCAAAGGGTGTCGTACACGCCACTTACCCTGCCGCCCTACTGGAACGGGAGAAAAGCTACCCCACCGGCATCGCTCTTGAGCGGCATGCGGTTGCTATTCCGCACTGCGAAGCCGTACATGCGAAAAGCCCCGCGATCTATCTGATTCGCCCGGATAAACCGGTGAATTTTCAGCAGGCAGACGATGATGGCGACATCGCGGTTTCACTCATCATCGCGTTGATTGTCGAAAACCCTGCGGCGCAAATGAAATTGCTGCGCCGCCTTTTTAGTGAGCTGCAAAACCCGGACACGTTGGACATGCTGTTGTCCACGCCAGCTGAACGGTTAGCGGAATGTTTCCGGACCACGATCCTTGAGCAAGCCCCTTGCGCTCAGGCGTCATAACATACTGATAATAAAAAGGTGTACCCTATGAAACGCAAAATTATTGTCGCCTGCGGCGGCGCTGTCGCCACCTCAACCATGGCCGCTGAGGAGATCAAAGAGCTGTGTGAAGCCCACCGTATAGAGCTGGATTTGGTGCAGTGCCGGGTAACCGAAATAGAAACCTATATGGACGGTGCAGATCTGATCTGCACAACAGCGAAAGTCGACAGGACCTTTGGCGATATTCCGGTAGTCCATGGCATGCCGTTTGTGTCGGGCGTCGGCATTGAAGCCCTTCAGCAAAAAATCCTGACCATCCTCGAGGGGTAAGATCATGTTTACCGAAATCATGCGGTATATCCTCGACCTGGGCCCCACCGTTATGCTGCCCATCGTCATCATCATCTTCTCAAAGCTGCTGGGGATGAAGCTGGGAGATTGCTTTAAATCAGGCCTGCATATCGGCATTGGCTTTGTGGGGATCGGGCTGGTTATCGGCCTGATGCTCGACTCCATCGGCCCGGCAGCCAAAGCGATGGCAGAACAGTTCCAGATTAACCTGCACGTCGTGGACGTCGGCTGGCCGGGGTCATCACCAATGACCTGGGCGTCGCAAATAGCGCTGGTAGCAATCCCGGTGGCCATTGGTGTCAACATTATTATGCTGGTCACCCGTATGACCCGCGTGGTGAACGTGGATATCTGGAATATCTGGCACATGACCTTCACCGGTGCAATGCTTCACCTGGCAACGGGCTCTTACTGGCTGGGGATCCTGGGCGTTGTGGCGCATGCCGCCTTTGTCTACAAGCTGGGGGATTGGTTTGCCAAAGACACGCGTGACTTCTTCGGTCTTGAAGGGATTGCCATCCCTCACGGCTCGTCAGCCTACCTTGGTCCGATTGCGGTCCTGGTCGATACCCTAATCGATAAAATCCCTGGTCTTAATCGCATCCACTTTAGCGCCGACGACGTACAGAAACGCTTTGGGCCGTTTGGCGAGCCTGTCACCGTTGGGTTTATCATGGGTCTCGTTATCGGTATGTTGGCCGGTTACGACGCCAAATCCGTGCTGCAGCTGGCCGTGAAAACCGCCGCCGTTATGCTGCTGATGCCGCGCGTGATCAAACCGATCATGGACGGACTGACGCCGATTGCGAAGCATGCCCGTAAACGTCTGCAGGCAAAATTTGGTGGGCAAGAGTTCCTGATTGGTCTCGATCCCGCGCTGCTGCTGGGCCATACCTCCGTGGTCTCCGCCAGCCTGATTTTTATCCCACTGACTATTCTGATTGCCGTGCTGGTGCCGGGTAACCAGGTCTTACCCTTCGGCGACCTTGCCACCATTGGCTTCTTCGTGGCGATGGCAGTCGCTGTTCATCAGGGCAACCTGTTCCGAACGCTCATCTCCGGGGTCATCATCATGGGTATTACGCTGTGGATCGCCACGCAAACTATCGGCCTGCATACCCAGCTCGCCCAAAATGCGGGCGCGCTGAAAGCCGGCGGGCTGGTGGCCTCCATGGATCAGGGTGGCTCACCGATCACCTGGCTGTTGATTCAGCTCTTTACCTGGCAAAACGTGGTCGGGTTCGTCGTGATAGCTGCGATTTACTGCACCGGCGTGTTGTTGACGTGGCGTCGTGCCCGCGCATTTTCAGCGGCAGAAAAACGCGCCGCCAATCCTCAAAGCCAGACGGCATCTTAATCACAGGGGAGCAATGCTCCCCTTCTTTTTCTGGAGTGAATCATGAAATCAGTGGTAATTCACGCTGAGGGCAGCGTGCGCGTGGAAGAACGTCCAATCCCTCACATTCAGGCCGCAGATGATGTTCTGGTACGCGTTGTCTGCTCCGGGTTATGCGGCTCGGATATTCCACGTATTTTTGCCAACGGCGCGCACTATTACCCCATCACGCTGGGCCACGAATTTAGCGGATACGTTGAAGCATGCGGTACCGATATAGCCGACCTTAAAGCCGGTGATGCGGTAGCATGCGTGCCTTTGCTACCCTGCTTTGCCTGCCCGGAATGTGAAAAGGGCTACTACTCGTTATGCAAACATTATCAGTTCGTCGGCTCCCGTAGTGAAGGCGGGAACGCGGAGTACATCGTTGTAAAACGCGCAAATTTATTCCGCCTGCCCGCAGAAATGACGATTGAAGACGGCGCATTTATCGAGCCGATGACCGTAGGGTTGCATGCGTTCCATCTGGCATCAGGCTGTGAAGGGAAAAACGTCATTATCGTCGGGGCGGGTACCATCGGCCTTCTGGCGATGCAGTGCGCGCTGGCGCTGGGGGCCAACAGCGTGACCGCGATTGATATCAACGACGATAAGCTCGCGTTGGCTACAACGCTGGGAGCGTCGCACGTGTTCAACAGCCGTACGCTGAGCGCTGACGACATCCTTAGCGCACTCAGTGACCGTCGCTTTGACCAGCTGGTACTCGAGACAGCCGGAACGCCGCAAACCGTCTCGCTTGCCATTGATATTGCCGGGCCACGTGCGCAGGTTGCCCTGGTAGGCACGCTGCATCATGACCTGAACTTACCTGCGGCGACATTTGGCAAGATACTGCGTAAGGAGTTGACGCTTTTGGGAAGCTGGATGAATTATTCGGCCCCGTGGCCGGGTGAAGAATGGGAAACCGCGGCCCGTCTTCTCACAGAGAAAAAACTACGGCTAAAGCCCCTTATTGCTCATACCGGCAGTAGCGATAGCTTTGCTCAGGCCGTGCAAGGACTAAACGGTGCGCCAATGCAGGGCAAAATCATGCTCCGCTTCGCGTAGTGCTTCGAGCCAGCAACCTGAGCTGGCTCACATTTACTTTCGAATATTACCGTACACCTTTCGCATACCTTCGATTAGAATAGGGGCAGTTAATTATCAGGCATTTCAATATGAACTCATTTGAGCGACGCAATAAAATCGTTGACCTCGTCAACGCTCAGGGCAGTGTCATGGTGCTGGATCTGTCGAATATGTTTGGCATTTCAGAAGTGACGATTCGAACAGATCTTCGCCTGCTGGAAGAAAAAGGATTAGTCACGCGTTTTCACGGCGGCGCAGCAAGACCTGGCAGCAGCCTGGCTGAAAGCGAAAATCAGGAAGTGGTACTGGAGGATCGCTATCAGCTGGCGAGCGACCCGAAAAAGCGGATCGCTCAGGCTGCAGCGGCCATGATTGAAGAAGGGATGACGATCATTCTCGATAGCGGTAGCACCACCATGCTCATCGCCGAAGCACTCACCAAAAAAGCCAATATCACCGTCATCACCAACAGCCTGCCTGCCGCGTTTGCCCTCTCGGAAAATAAAGATATTACACTCGTGGTCTGCGGCGGTACCGTGCGCCATAAAACACTCTCTATGCATGGCACCATCGCCGAGCGCTCTCTGACCGGGATAAGCGCGGATCTGATGTTTGTCGGCGCGGACGGTATCGATACCACCAACGGCATTACAACGTTCAATGAAGGCTATTCGATTAGTAGCGTGATGGCTGCCGCCGCGCATAAGGTGATTGCCGTGCTGGACGCCAGTAAGTTCAACCGCCGCGGGTTTAACCAGGTGTTGCCGATGGAAAAAATCGACTGCGTAATTACGGATGATGGGATCGGAAAACACGAAAAAGAACTGTTAGGTAAAACGGGCACCGAGATCATTACAGTGTAGTTGTAGGCCGGGTAAGGCGTAGCCGCCACCCGGCAAAACAGGCGGCAGGGTCTTACTCTCCCTGTTGCTCCAGCGCATACTTGTATAGGGCATTTTTCTTCACGCCGTGGATCTCCGCCGCTAATGCCGCCGCTTTCTTCAGCGGCAGTTCCGCCTGCAGCAGCGCCAGCGTGCGCAGCGCGTCGGCGGGCAGCGCGTCTTCCTGCGCCTTGTGCCCTTCAACAATCAGCACCATTTCGCCCTTGCGGCGGTTTTCGTCTTCCTTCACCCACGCCAGCAGCTCGCCAACCGGCGCGCCGTGGATCGTTTCCCAGGTTTTGGTCAGCTCTCGCGCCAGCACCACGTAGCGGGATTCGCCCCAGACGGTAACCATATCGTCCAGGCTTTCCAGCAGGCGGTGGGTTGATTCGTAAAAAATCAGGGTACGCGGTTCGGCTTCCAGATCCTTCAATACGTCGCGGCGGCCCTTGGATTTGGCGGGCAGGAAGCCTTCATAGCAGAAGCGATCGGACGGCAGACCCGCAGCGCTTAGCGCCGCAATGGCGGCACACGGCCCCGGCAGCGGCACGACGCGGATGCCTGCTTCACGGCAGGTACGCACCAGGTGGTAGCCGGGGTCATTGATCAGCGGCGTACCGGCGTCTGAGACCAGCGCAATGTTCTGCCCTTCCTTCAGTTTCGCCACCAGCGTTTCGGCTTTTTGTTGCTCGTTGTGATCGTGCAGGGCGAACAACCGGGCGCTAATCGCGAAATGCTGAAGGAGTAAACCGGTGTGACGAGTGTCTTCAGCGGCAATTAAATCAACAGCTTGCAAAACGGTCAGCGCACGTTGGGTAATATCAGACAAATTCCCGATAGGAGTAGGTACAATATAAAGCTGGCCTTGAGAATTATCTGCCGTTTCGTGTTGTTTCATTGTTTAGTCCGTATTGCCGATTTAATATTGAGCATTGCGTAAAAAAATCACTGGATACAGTATGGTACCCTTAACGTTTCTTCGAACAAAAGCCGCGCGCAGCGTGCCTCTCCTGCTGGCAGCCCTGATCTTTGCAGGCTGCGGCACTCAGGCACCCGACCAGAGTACTGCCCATATGCAGGGTTCGGCTCAGGCTGATTCTGGTTTTTATCTGCAACAAATGTCGCAGAGCTCAAATGATACCAAGACCAACTGGCAATTACTCGCCATTCGTGCACTGCTGAATGAGGGCAAAACCCAGCAGGCTGCCGAACTCTTCAACCAGCTGCCGCAGGATCTCAACGACGCCCAGCGTCGTGAGCAGGGTCTGCTCTCCGCAGAGCTGAAAGTGGCGCTAAAAGATTACGCATCCGCGAAAAAGATCCTCGGCGACATTGATGTCGGCGCGCTGGACAAAAATCAGCAGGCTCGCTTCTGGCAGGCGGGCATTACCGCCGAAGACGGTCGTCCTTCCCTGACGCTGCTGCGCGCGCTGATCGCGCAGGAGCCCCTGCTCGCCGGTGCTGACAAACAGAAAAATATTGATGCCACCTGGCAGGCACTCGCGTCCATGACGCAGGAGCAGGCTCGGGCGCTGGTCATTAATGCAGACGAAAACGTGCTGCAGGGCTGGCTGGATCTGCAGCAGATGTGGTTGACCAACCGCAGCGATCCAAACATGCTGAAAGCCGGTATCACCGACTGGCAGACCCGCTACCCGCAAAACCCGGGCGCGAAAATGCTGCCAACCCAGCTGGTGAACGTGCAGAACTTTAAGACAGCCTCTACCAGCAAAATCGCCCTGCTTCTGCCGTTGAACGGCCAGGCTGCCGTATTTGGCCGCACCATTCAGCAAGGTTTTGAAGCGGCGAAAAACGGTACCGCAGCCGTAACCGGCAGCGCCGTTCCGGAGCAGGCCGCACAGGCGGCCAACGTGAATGACGTTGTCAGCCCGTCTGCCGCAGAGACCAGCGACCTGACCACGGCGCAAACGCCTGCGCAGGGCACCCTGCAGAACCCGGTCACCGCGCCGACGACGCCACCTGCTGCGGCTCCAGCGCCTGCCGAAACCTCCGCCCCGGCCACGGCTGAACAACCGCAGCCGCAAGCCGCGCCCGCAGAACAGCAGCCTGCGGCACAGCCACAGACCGCGGCAGCCCCCGGCGCCAACCCGGGCGCTGAGCTGAAAATCTACGACACCAGCTCACAGCCGCTCGACCAGGTGCTGGCGCAGGTGCAGAAAGATGGCGCGAGCATCGTTGTCGGCCCGCTGTTGAAAAACAACGTGGAAGAGCTGATGAAGAGCAACACCACGCTGAACGTGCTGGCACTCAACCAGCCGGAGAACGTGCAGAACCGCGCCAACATCTGCTACTTCGCTCTCTCGCCGGAAGATGAAGCCCGCGACGCGGCGCGTCATATTCACGAACAGGGTAAACAGGCTCCTCTGCTGCTGATCCCACGCAGCGCGCTGGGCGATCGCGTGGCAAATGCCTTTGCTCAGGAGTGGCAAACGCTCGGCGGTGGCGTGGTGCTGCAGCAGAAATTTGGTTCCGCCTCTGAGCTGAGAGCGGGCGTTAACGGCGGCGCGGGCATTGCGCTGAACGGCAGCCCGGTATCCGCCAGCCTGCCGCAGCAGCAGGGCGTGACCATCGGCGGTCTGACCATTCCTGCGCCACCTACCGACGCGCAAATCAGCGGGGGCGGTAAAGTGGATGCAGCCTATATTGTCGCCACGCCGGAAGAGATCGCCTTCATCAAGCCGATGATTGCGATGCGTAACGGCAGCCAGAGCGGCGCAACGCTCTACGCCAGCTCGCGCAGCGCGCAGGGCACCGCAGGCCCGGATTTCCGTCTGGAGATGGACGGCCTGCAGTACAGCGAAATCCCTATGCTGGCGGGCAGCAATCCGGCGCTGATGCAGCAGGCGCTTGGGGCAGTACGTAACGACTACTCGCTGGCGCGTCTGTACGCCATGGGCGTGGACGCGTGGGCGCTGGCAAACCACTTTACCCAGATGCGCCAGGTGCCGGGCTTTGAGCTCAACGGCAACACCGGCGATCTGACCGCCACTCAGGACTGTGTGATTAACAGGAAGTTATCATGGCTCAAATACCAGCAGGGGCAAATCGTCCCGGCCAGTTAAGCCGCAAAGAGACCGGTGACGCGTGGGAGTTGAAAGCGCGTCGCTGGCTTGAAGGCAAAGGACTGCGCTTTATCGCCGCTAACGTCCGCGGGCGTGGCGGCGAAGTCGATCTGATCATGAAAGACGGTCAGGTCACCGTGTTTGTAGAAGTACGCTTTCGACAGTCATCCCGTTTTGGCGGTGCTGCCGCCAGCGTGACGCTCGCCAAACAACAAAAATTATTACAGACTGCCCACTTGTGGCTTGCCCGCCATAATGGAAGTTTTGATACTGTGGATTGCCGTTTCGATGTGATAGCCTTCACCGGAAATGAGATCGAATGGCTCAAAAACGCTTTTGGCGAAGACGCATAATTGAGATTTAAAGGGATAACGTGCTCGAAAGAATTAAAGTGTGCTTCACAGAAAGCATTCAAACGCAGATTGCAGCGGCAGAAGCCCTTCCGGACGCGATCTCCCGTGCAGCGATGACGCTGGTACAGTCTCTGTTGAACGGCAACAAAATCCTCTGTTGTGGCAATGGCACGTCGGCCGCCAACGCACAGCATTTTGCTGCCAGTATGATTAACCGTTTCGAAACAGAACGTCCTAGTTTACCTGCCATTGCACTAAATACCGATAATGTGGTCTTAACAGCGATTGCAAACGATCGTCTGCATGACGAGATTTACGCAAAGCAGGTGCGCGCCCTGGGCCATGCCGGGGACGTGCTGCTGGCGATTTCCACGCGCGGTAACAGCCGGGATATCGTCAAAGCCGTTGAGGCTGCGGTCACCCGCGATATGACCATCGTTGCGTTAACCGGCTATGACGGCGGTGAGCTGGCGGGTCTGCTCGGGCCGCAGGATGTGGAAATCCGCATTCCGTCTCACCGTAGCGCGCGTATACAGGAAATGCATATGCTGACGGTAAATTGCTTATGCGACCTGATCGATAACACGCTTTTCCCTCACCAGGATGATTAAGGAGTTTTCATGAAGGCTTTATCGACCCTCGCAGTCCTTATGTCTGCACTGCTGCTTCAGGGATGTATCGCTGCGGCCGTCGTCGGTACCGCAGCTGTAGGCACCAAAGCGGCGACCGATCCGCGTACCGTTGGGACGCAGGTTGATGACGGCACGCTTGAGCTGCGCGTCAACAGCGCGCTGTCTAAAGACGAACAGATTAAGAAAGAAGCGCGCATCAACGTAACGGCATATCAGGGCAAAGTGCTGCTGGCAGGCCAGGCACCAAATCTGGAGCTCGCCTCTCGCGCGAAACAGATTGCGATGGGGGTAGAAGGTACGACGGAAGTGTTTAACGAGGTGCGTCAGGGCCAGCCGATTGGTTTGGGCGATGCGTCTTCCGATACCTGGATCACCACTAAAGTACGTTCTCAGCTGCTGGGATCGGACCAGGTGAAATCCTCAAACGTGAAGGTAACCACCGAAAACGGCGAAGTGTTCCTGCTGGGTCTGGTGACCGAACGTGAAGGGAAAGCGGCGGCAGATATCGCCAGCCGGGTGAGCGGCGTGAAGCACGTCACCACCGCGTTTACCTATATCAAATAACCCACATCTGACAGTAAGCCCGGTCAGCGCCAGCCGCCACCGGGCTTTTTTTTTACAGAAGCGCAATACTCCCCACTATCACCCCGCTCAACGCCACCAGCCCCGCGGTCAGCCATAAGGCTTTCGCCGGGAATGACTTACGCAGCATGATGAGCGACGGCAGGCTGATCGCAGGCAGCGTAATCAGCAGCGCCAGTGCAGGCGCGGTGCCCATTCCCGCCAGCATCATGGTCTGGACAATCGGAATTTCTGCCGCCGTTGGGATAACAAACAGGCAGCCCGCCACCGCCATCGCAACCACCCACAGCAGGGTGTTATCGATAGCGCCGTCCGCATGGGGGAACAGCCAGACGCGCGCTGCGCCAAGAACCAGTACCGCCAGGATATATACCGGAATGGTGCTCCAGAAGAGCTGCCACAGCGCGATACCCCAGCGGGCAAAGAATCCGCCCTGCGGCTCGCTGATGTCCAGCTCAACCGTGGCAGGCTCAGGCGCGTTATCCTTCACCAGATTTTGCACCAGCGTCGCAACGACCAGCACCGTCACCAGCCCGGCAGCCAGGCGGATGGCGGCGAAATGCCAGCCGAGCACAAAGCCCATAAATACCAGGGTTGCCGGGTTGAGCAGCGGGTTGCCCATCCAGAACGCCAGCGCGCCGCCCATCGACACGCGTTGACGGCGCATCCCAGCGGCCACGGGCGCGGCGCAGCAGGAGCACATCATGCCCGGCAGAGAGAAGATCGTGCCCAGCAGCGTCCCCTGAAAGCGCGGCTGGCCCAGGGTTTTCACCAGCCAGTTACGCGGAATAAGCACCTGAATCAGTGACCCCAGAATCACGCCAAGGACGGCCGCTTTCCAGACGGCAAGAAAGTAGACCATGGCATAATCCCATGCCGCCTGAAGCGGGCTGGAATCAGCCTGAGCGAGAATAGATTTTCCGATGCTGTGCGTTTCGGCAGCGGTGAAGGCTTTGCCGTAGTACGGCTGCCATTTCACATACCAGAGGCCAACAATGACCACAAGAAAGAAGAGTGCGGGCTTCCACCATTGAACAGGTGTTGCCGCCTGAGACGAAGACTGACCAGTCATACCATTCCCCGGAGAGTGTAATGTAATTAGCCGGGGGAGTTTACGCCTCGCCCTGCGCGATTTCACGCAGTTTTGCCGAAGGGATGATGTTCACGCCTTCCTGCGAGGGCGAAAGCGCCTCTTTTAGCATCGCGCGCGCCACATCCCGCGCCTCGATCGACTTCCAGTTACCGGGAAGGATCCGGAACAGCGGCGCAAATATCGACTCGTTAAACCGGCGCTCGTCGCGATGGCCCAGCAGCATCGAAGGGCGTACGATCGTCAGGCGTTCCCACTTCTGCGCGATGAGCGCATCCTCCATTTTGCCCTTCACCTTGTTGTAGAAGAAAGGCGAGCCGGCATTCGCACCGTGCGCGCTCACCACCAGGAAATGCTTCGCGCCGAGTTTTTTGGCCGTCAGCGCCGTATCCACAACCAGCGTGTAGTCGGCATGGACAAACGCCTCCTTGCTCCCCGCCTCGCGCCGCGTTGTCCCGAGGCAGCAGAAGGCAATATCGATCGGATCCTGAACCTGCGCCAGCGCGTCCGTCAGCTGCGGATCGTGCGGGTTAAAGACGCCGGAGATATCCGCCAGCGGTCGACGCGTCGGGGCGGCAATGTAGTTTACATGGCGATCCTGAATCAGCAGCCGCAAAAGATGATCGCCCACCAGCCCGGTGGCGCCCGTAATCAAAACCTGGCTCATCATATTCCCCTTTACAGAATTGTCCGTTTGCGAACTCAGCGTGGTCTACCACACTTAGAAGTCTGTTACAGGTAAGTATTTACCACAAGCGGAGAAAAATCAGTCTGAACCCAAAACAACGGAGGAAGCATGGGCAAGAAAATCGCAGTCTTGATTACCGACGAGTTTGAAGATTCAGAATTCACCTCTCCTGCAGAGGCGTTCCGCAAGGCGGGGCATGAGGTCATCACCATTGAGAAAGAAGCGGGTAAAACCGTGAAGGGCCACAAGGGCGAAGCCAGCGTGAAGATTGACGAGTCAATTGATAACGTCAGCCCGTCCGATTTCGACGCCCTGCTGTTACCCGGCGGCCACTCACCGGATTCCCTGCGCGGGGATGAGCGCTTCGTCACCTTCACCCGTGACTTTGTCGGCACCGGTAAGCCGGTGTTTGCCATCTGCCACGGCCCGCAGCTGCTGATCAGCGCAGAGGTGGTTCGGGGGCGTAAGCTCACCGCCGTGAAGCCGATCGTTATCGATTTAAAAAACGCGGGGGCCGAGTTTTACGATCAGGAGGTCGTGAACGACAAGGACCAGCTGATCACCAGCCGAACCCCGGACGATCTGCCCGCGTTCAACCGCGAAGCGCTACGCCTGCTCGGGACGTAACCACTGCAGCTTCTTGCCAAAGCCCAGGGTGTTGTCGGTAAATTTCAGCTCATCGAGGCGAATTTCCCACACCGGGGCCTTTAGCATAGCCGCAACCGGGAAGCGACGCGTGTAGCGTATACGCTGCGCGTCGCTCTCTTCTCCATCCAGGCGGCGGATCTCACCTTTAAATTGCACCCCGCGGATCAGCGCGACGGTTTTCGGCTGGCCGTTAACCGTGCCCGCTACCTGTGCCTGCTGACCCGTCATCTGCGCATGCCGCGTGGTATCTTCACTCATGACGTAAAACGCCACGCGCTCGGGATCGTAGACGTAAAACGCGTTCGCACACCACATCTCACCCTCATCGTAGACACACCAGGTGACGACATGCTGCTTCGCCAGCCAGCGGTTAATGGCGGCCAATGTTTCCATTTTCATTCTCTCTCATGCTATGGTGCGTTCACCTTAACATACTGAATCTCTTTACCGTGTGCTGGTTTCTCTATCTTATCCGAACCGCTGATAACGCACTCTACACCGGGATCACCACCGATGTGGCGCGGCGTTTTTTACAACATCAAACGGGGAAAGGGGCAAAAGCGCTGCGGGGCAAAGGGGAATTACGGCTGGCCTTTTCCGCCGCCGTGGGCGACAGATCGCTGGCGCTAAGGCTGGAATACCGCATCAAGCAGCTCACAAAGCGCCAGAAAGAGCGCCTCGTAACCGGAGACGGCTCCTTTGAGGCGCTACGCGAAAGCCTGATTAAAAGCGATTGAAATGGTCGTGGTAATCAACCAGTCCGTTCACGCCGTTAAGCGCGTCATCCGCCAGCCGGTGAACCTGGAACGCGGACTCGGTGCCCGGCCAGCGGCAGCGCAGATCGTAATGCGCCGCCTGCTCGAAGCCTAAGCGGCCATAGAACGCCGGATCGCCCAGCGCGACCACGGCGGCATAGCCAAACTCATTCAGCGAGTCCAGCCCTTCATAGACCAGCTGGCGAGCGAGACCCTGACCGCGATAGTTTTCATCAACCGCCAGCGGTGCCATTCCTACCCACTGAAGATCGTCGCCCTGAACGATGACCGGGCTGAAGGCGACATAGCCGACAACCTGGCCTTCATCATCGGTAGCCACCAGCCCCAGCGTGATCAGGCCGTCTTCGCGGAGATCGTGGACCAGCTGGGCTTCCGCATCGCTCGCAAAGGAACGGCGCAACAATGCATCGATACCCGGTGCATCAATCCCAATTTCGACTCGAATCAGCATGGTTCACCTACTGAAGTGTGTTTACTGTCCGGCGGGGTTTTTAACCCAGCCTCAACGAAATCTGCCATTTGCATCAACAGCACGCGCAGCGCTTTCGGCATCTGCTCCAGCTCAATGGCATCCATCAAATTTTTCACGTACAGGCCCAGCTCCGTGTCGCCTTCAATCACCAGACGGCGCTGGAAGAACAGCGTATCCGGATCCTGCTTACGTGCGGCAATCATCAGCAGATCGCTGGCGTTAGCGCTAAAGCTCACATCCGCCTCGGCGGACTCACGCACGATCAGCTGGCCATTCTCAACGGAGGTAAACCAGCGCAGCCCGATATCATGGACGTTAATGCTCAGCCAGCGCCCTTCCAGAAACTCAAGCTCGCCATCCTGCAGCGCCTGACGGAACTGCCAGCTCAGGACCTGCTCCAGCACCTGACGTTTAAGCGCGAACGGCGCCAGTTTTACCGGCACGCTCAGCATTGATGGACCAAATTGTACGAGACGTGAACGCAGTTTCTCCAGCACGAGCTTTACTCCCTGATATCAATAGTCCTGCTATTTTGCCATATCCAGAGAAGAACATAGCGGCGTAAATCAACAAACCCTTATCCGGCATAGCGCATTATTGGTGCCATCAATACGCCATTAGCTGCCTTAAATCAAAAATTGTCGCGCATGGGTTAATTAAAATCCCAGCTCGTTAACATTTTTGCGATCTCTGCTATCGACAACATCAGGACAAATTATGGAGCTGCTCTGCCCTGCCGGAAACCTTCCGGCGCTTAAGGCGGCCATCGAAAATGGGGCCGATGCGGTCTATATCGGGCTGAAGGATGATACCAACGCCCGCCATTTTGCTGGCCTTAACTTTACGGAGAAGAAGCTTCAGGAAGCCGTTAACTTCGTCCACCAGCATCGCCGTAAGCTGCATATCGCCATCAACACCTTTGCCCATCCTGACGGCTACGCCCGCTGGCAGCGCGCGGTGGACATGGCGGCACAGCTGGGCGCCGATGCGCTGATCCTCGCCGACCTCGCCATGCTTGAGTATGCTGCAGAACGCTACCCGCATATTGAGCGCCACGTCTCTGTTCAGGCATCTGCCACTAACGAAGAGGCCGTGCGTTTTTATCATCAAAACTTTGACGTCGCCCGCGTGGTGCTGCCGCGCGTACTCTCAATTCATCAGGTTAAGCAACTCGCGCGCGTCACGCCAGTGCCGCTGGAGGTATTTGCCTTTGGCAGCCTGTGCATCATGGCCGAAGGCCGCTGCTATCTCTCCTCCTATTTAACCGGCGAATCGCCAAACACCGTTGGGGCCTGCTCGCCCGCGCGCTTTGTCCGCTGGGAGCAAACGCCGCAGGGGCTGGAGTCGCGCCTGAACGACGTCTTGATCGACCGCTATCAGGACGGTGAAAACGCGGGCTATCCAACGCTGTGTAAAGGCCGCTATCTGGTCGACGGCGAGCGTTATCACGCGCTGGAGGAGCCGACCAGCCTTAACACGCTGGAGCTGCTGCCGGAGCTGCTGGCCGCCAATATTGCCTCGGTGAAAATCGAAGGCCGCCAGCGCAGCCCGGCCTACGTGAGCCAGGTGGCGAAGGTCTGGCGTCAGGCCATCGACCGCTGCATGGCAGACCCGCAGAACTACGCCCCGCAGCCGGCCTGGATGGAGACGCTCGGCTCGATGTCCGAAGGCACGCAAACCACGCTTGGCGCGTACCACCGTAAATGGCAGTGAGATAACCATGAAATATTCATTAGGGCCGGTGCTGTACTACTGGTCAAAAGAGACGCTGGAAGATTTTTATCAACAGGCCGCCACCAGCAGCGCCGATGTGATTTACCTCGGCGAAGCGGTGTGCAGCAAGCGCCGCGCCACCAAAGTGGGCGACTGGCTGGATATGGCAAAGAGCCTCGCCGGGAGCGGCAAGCAGGTGGTGCTCTCCACGCTCGCACTGGTGCAGGCCTCCTCCGAACTGGGCGAGCTGAAGCGCTATGTTGAGAACGGCGAGTTCCTGCTGGAGGCAAGCGATCTGGGCGTGGTGAACATGTGCGCCGAACGCAAGCTGCCGTTTGTCGCGGGCCATGCGCTGAACTGCTACAACGCCGTGACGCTGCGCCTGCTGCTCAAGCAGGGGATGACGCGCTGGTGCATGCCGGTAGAGCTTTCCCGCGACTGGCTGGCAAACCTGCTGGATCAGTGCGACGATCTGGGCATTCGCCATCAGTTTGAAGTGGAAGTGCTGAGCTACGGCCATCTGCCGCTGGCGTATTCCGCCCGCTGCTTTACCGCGCGCTCGGAAGATCGTCCAAAAGACGAGTGCGAAACCTGCTGCATCAAGTACCCGAACGGGCGCAGCATGCTGTCGCAGGAAAAGCAGCAGGTGTTTGTGCTAAACGGCATTCAGACCATGAGCGGCTATGTCTATAACCTCGGCAACGAGCTGGCGTCGATGGACGGGCTGGTGGACATGGTGCGTCTGTCACCGCTCGATACCAGCGTATTCGCGATGCTGGACGCCTTCCGCGCGAATGAGAACGGCGCCTCACCGCTGCCGCTTAAGGCTAACAGCGACTGCAACGGCTACTGGAAGCGTCTGGCCGGGCTGGAGCTGCAGGCGTAAAAAAGGCTCACTTTGTTAACAACGGTTATCATTTTTTAATGCAGTATTAAAGATTCACCGTCGACAAAGTGAGCTGTTATGACTGACAAAACCATTCCGTTTTCGGTGCTGGATCTGGCGCCGATCCCTCAGGGCTCCTCGGCTCGAGAAGCCTTTTCGCACTCTCTCGATCTCGCTCAGCTGGCCGAAAAGCGTGGCTATCACCGCTACTGGCTGGCCGAGCATCACAACATGGTGGGCATCGCCAGCGCCGCCACGTCGGTGCTGATTGGCTACCTGGCGGCAAACACCACTACCCTGCACCTTGGCTCCGGCGGCGTGATGCTGCCGAATCACGCCCCGCTGGTGATTGCCGAGCAGTTTGGCACCCTGAATACCCTTTATCCGGGGCGTATTGATTTGGGCCTTGGGCGTGCGCCCGGCAGCGACCAGCCGACCATGCGCGCCCTGCGACGCCATATGAGCGGCGATATCGACAACTTCCCGCGCGACGTGGCCGAGCTGGTGGACTGGTTCGACGCGCGCGATCCGAACCCGCACGTGCGGCCGGTACCGGGCTACGGCGAGAAGATCCCGGTGTGGCTGTTAGGCTCAAGCCTGTATAGCGCCCAGCTCGCCGCACAGCTGGGGCTGCCGTTTGCGTTCGCCTCCCACTTCGCACCGGATATGCTGCATCAGGCGCTGCATCTTTACCGCACGAACTTCAAACCGTCCGAGCGTCTTGAGAAGCCGTACGCGATGGTGTGTATCAACATCATTGCCGCTGACAGCAACCGCGACGCAGAATTCCTGTTTACCTCCATGCAGCAGGCGTTTATGAAGCTGCGTCGCGGTGAAACGGGCCAGCTGCCGCCGCCGGTGGAGAATATGCATCAGCTGTGGTCAGCCTCGGAGCAGTATGGCGTGCAGCAGGCGCTGAGCATGTCGCTGGTAGGCGATAAGGCGAAAGTGCGCCATGGGCTGGACGCGGTGCTGCGCGAAACGCAGGCGGATGAGATTATGGTCAACGGCCAGATTTTCGATCATCAGGCGCGTTTGCATTCGTTTGATTTGGCGATGCAGGTGAAAGAAGAGTTGGTGGGGTAGCCATTGTTTCGCCCGGTGGCGCTACGCTTACCGGGCCTACGGGAGCGCGTAGGCCGGATAAGGCGTAGCCGCCATCCGGCACAAAAGGCTCACTGATACACAGGCAGCAGATTAAAACTCGACAGCATGTGGACCAGCGCGTTGCCAACACCAAATACCAGGATCAGCGCGATCATCGGCTTGCCGCCCCAGACGCGGAATTTAGGGCTGCCGAAGCGTTTGCGAGATTTGCGTGCCAGCAGCGCCGGTACGATCGCCGCCCAGATGGTTGCCGCCAGGCCTGCATAGCCGATGGCGTACAGGAAGCCGTTCGGCCACAGCAGACCGCCCACAATCGGCGGCAGGAAGGTCAGCAGCGCGGTTTTAAAGCGCCCCATCGCAGAATCATCAAAGCCAAACAGGTCCGCCAGATAGTCAAACAGGCCCAGCGTCACGCCGAGGAAAGAGCTCGCCACCGCAAAGTTAGAGAACACAACCAGCAGCAGATCCAGGCTGCGGCTGTTCAGCACGCCGCTCAGGGCCTGCACCAGCACGTCGATGTTTCCACCCTTCTGCGCAATGCTGATAAATTCCGGACGCGGGATGTTGCCCATCGTCCCCAGCAGCCAAATCACATACAGCCCCAGCGCCAGCAGCGTACCGTACACCAGACACTTGACGATGGTGCGCGGATCTTTGCCGTAGTACTTCATCAGGCTCGGCACGTTACCGTGATAGCCAAACGACGCCAGACAGAACGGCAGGGTCATCAGCAGGTACGGCGTATAGGAGGTGTTCACTTCGGCGACGTTAAACAGCGTCGCTGGCGTGACGTGACCCAGCAGGCTGCCGAAAGTCAGAAAGAAGGTGATAACTTTTGCGCCCAGCACGATCGCCGTCATACGGCTCACCGCCCTGGTACTTAACCAGACGATAAACGCCACGGCCAGCGCAAAGCACAGCCCCGCCAGACGCGCCGGAACGTTCAGCGACATCTCAGAAAAGGTGTGATGCAGAATCGAGCCGCTCGCCGAAATGTACGCGTAGGTCAGGATATAGAGAACAAACGCGATAGAAATCCCATTCACCAGGTTCCAGCCTTTGCCCAGCAGATCTTTGGTGATGGTGTCGAAGCTCGAGCCAATGCGATAGTTCAGGTTTGCTTCGAGGATCATCAGCCCGGAATGGAGCATGCAGAACCAGGTGAACACCAGCGCCGCCAGCGACCAGAAGAACCACGCACCGGACATGACCACGGGCAGGGAGAACATCCCAGCACCAATGATGGTACCGCCGATGATCACCACGCCGCCAAGCAGCGAAGGTGACGTTTGGGTGGTGGTTAGTGTCGCCATACAGCCTTTTCTCCAGTCAAAAATGTGGATTACATTTTAATGTGCAGCAATGTACCAGTACAAGAGTACAAAGGGAATAAAAAAAGCCCCGATAGCGTGTATCGGGGCTGTATATATTACTTTACGTCAGTGGCGTAATGCTTACGCGTCACGGCGACGGGTTGAGCTGTCGTCACGACGTGGGCCACGGCTTTCACGGCGTTCCCCTGAGAAACGACGTGGTTCAGCAGCACGACCTTCGCTACGACCGCCTTCACGACGCTCGCCACCGAAGCTGCGACCACCGCCACGACGTTCGCCGCCGCGGTCAGTGCGAGGCTGTGCATCACCCATCAGCTGCATGTTCATCGGCTTGTTCAGGATGCGAGTGCGCGTGAAGTGCTGCAGTACTTCGCCCGGCATGCCTTTTGGCAGTTCGATAGTGGAGTGAGTACCGAACAGCTTGATGTTACCAATGTAACGGCTGCTGATGTCGCCTTCGTTAGCGATCGCGCCAACGATATGACGAACTTCAACACCGTCATCACGGCCAACTTCAATGCGGTACAGTTCCATTTCGCCAGCGTCACGACGCTCGCGACGTGGACGGTCTTCACCACTACGCTCTGGACGGTCGCCGCGTGGGCCACGGTCATTGCGGTCATTACGGTCACCACGACGTTCGAAACGATCGTCACGGTCACGGAATTCACGCTTAGGACGCATTGGCGCATCAGGTGGCACGATCAGGCTACGTTCGCCCTGAGCCATTTTCAGCAGTGCTGCAGCCAGGGTTTCCATATCCAGCTCTTCGCCTTCAGCGGTAGGCTGAATCTGCGACAGCAGTGCACGGTACTGATCCAGATCGCTGCTTTCCAGCTGCTGCTGGACTTTCGCGGCGAATTTTTCCAGGCGGCGTTTGCCCAGCAGATCTGCATTTGGCAGGTCAGCTTCTGGAATGGTCAGCTTCATGGTGCGTTCAATGTTACGCAGCAGACGACGCTCGCGGTTCTCAACGAACAGCAGCGCACGGCCAGCACGACCCGCACGACCGGTACGACCGATACGGTGAACGTAAGACTCAGAATCCATTGGGATGTCGTAGTTTACAACCAGGCTGATACGCTCAACGTCCAGACCACGTGCTGCCACGTCGGTTGCAATCAGGATATCCAGACGACCGTCTTTCAGACGCTCCAGAGTCTGCTCACGCAGGGCCTGGTTCATGTCGCCGTTCAGCGCTGCGCTGTTGTAGCCGCTACGCTCCAGGGCTTCAGCCACTTCCAGGGTCGCGTTTTTGGTACGTACGAAGATGATCGCCGCATCAAAATCTTCTGCTTCCAGGAAACGTACCAGCGCTTCGTTTTTACGCATTCCGTGTACAGACCAGAATGTCTGGCTGATATCCGGGCGAGTGGTAACGCTGGACTGAATGCGCACTTCCTGCGGCTCTTTCATGAAGCGGCGGGTAATGCGACGGATTGCTTCTGGCATGGTTGCAGAGAACAGAGCGGTCTGGTGACCTTCCGGGATCTGCGCCATGATGGTTTCAACGTCTTCGATGAAGCCCATACGCAGCATTTCATCTGCTTCATCCAGTACCAGACCGCTCAGCTTAGAGAGATCCAGAGTACCGCGCTTCAGGTGATCCAGCAGACGGCCCGGCGTACCGACAACAATCTGTGGGCCCTGGCGCAGGGCGCGTAACTGCACGTCATAACGCTGGCCGCCGTACAGGGCTACCACGTTTACGCCGCGCATATGTTTAGAGAATTCCGTCATTGCTTCAGCAACCTGAACAGCCAGTTCACGGGTTGGAGCCAGGACGAGGATCTGCGGTGCACGCAGGTCCGAATCAATGTTGTTCAGCAGCGGCAGCGAGAATGCTGCAGTTTTACCGCTACCAGTCTGGGCCATGCCCAGCACGTCACGACCAGAGAGCAGGTGTGGGATACACTCAGCCTGGATCGGAGATGGTTTTTCGTAACCCAGATCGTTAAGGGCTTCAAGGATAGGAGCCTTCAGGCCCAGATCTGCAAAAGTGGTTTCGAATTCAGCCATGTAGTACAAGTGCCTCGATATTAATGGCGGCCAGTCTACTTAGCTCATCGTGAAAATGATTAGCAATTTTCATTGAAAAGTGTGAACCGGCTCAAAGTAGGTGTATTGACGAACAACAACGCCCTCACCAGTTAAGGTGATGACAATCAAAAGATTACGGGCTGATGTTTATGTCGTCAGCTATTGCTGGTCCGATTCTGCCAGGTCGTCTTGCTCCTGGCCCAAGAGCGATAATTCCAACAATGCATAACGGTGCTCAACGAAGTTGTGTACGTTGTTAGCAACCGCTAATTTGAACAGTGCCGTAGCGCTGTCCATATCCCCCAGACTTAGGTAGTACTTACCTAAATAGAAGTTGGTTTCACTGAGATGCTCAGCGAGCGAGGTGTTATCCGTTGCGTCCGCCTTGAGCCTATCCATCAGCGTTGCTTCGCTAATGTTGCCCAGGTAGAACTCGACAATGTTCCATCCCCATTGTTCCTTGTCCGATTTCTCGAAGCGTTGTTTTAACGCCTCTTTCGCCTGCTTCTCATTGAGCTTCTGCTCAACGATGTAAAGCCACAGGACGCGGAAAGGATCATTAGGATCGTCTTGATAAAACGCCAGCAGATCATCTTGCGCTAACTTGTCACGACCGCCGTAATACAATGCGATACCGCGATTCAAGTGCGCGTAGTTGTAAGTTGGATCAAGCTCAAGTACAGAATCAAACGCTTCATAGGCAGCATCAAAATTGCCTGCCTGCGTTAAATATATACCTAAGTAATTGAATACTTCAGGCATATCAGGTCGGATTGCCAGCGCTTGTGAAAAATCATTTCGCGCTAGTGCCCTCAGACCGAGACTATCATACAACACTCCGCGCTCATATAAAAGCTGTGCGCGTTCATCATCGGTTAAAGCCCGACTGGCAAGAATTTGTTCCATGCGTGCCAGAATCACTTCCTGCTGCAAAGTCGGTTGCAATGGCACTGCGAGGACTTCGCTCTTACGCCAGGCAGAGTTGCTGCATCCTGCCAGCGTTAAAGCTGTCGCAACGAAACACCAGCGCAAAAAAGGCTTCATTTCCCACTCCCGAAGACAACTATTGGATGAACGTCCTGTCCCCCGGCGGCTTAACAAGGCGTCCTGCCTGATAATAAGCCCTCCGCAAGAGCGGAGGGCTAATGGCAACCTTACTCGCCCTGCTGTTCAGCAGCCGGAGCTTCCGGCGCAGCGGCAGCAGACTGCTCGGTTGCTTCTTTAATGCTCAGACGGATACGGCCCTGGCGGTCAACTTCCAGAACTTTAACCGGTACTTCCTGACCCATCTGCAGGTAATCGGTCACTTTCTCAACGCGCTTGTCAGCGATCTGAGAGATGTGAACCAGACCTTCTTTACCGCCACCGATGGCAACGAATGCGCCAAAGTCAACGATACGGGTCACTTTACCTGCGTAGATACGGCCCACTTCGATCTCTGCGGTGATCTCTTCGATGCGACGAATAGCGAATTTCGCTTTCTCGCCGTCGGTCGCTGCGATCTTCACAGTACCATCATCTTCGATTTCGATAGTGGTGCCGGTCTCTTCGGTCAGAGCACGGATAACAGAACCGCCCTTACCGATAACGTCTTTGATCTTGTCTGGATTGATCTTGATGGTGTGGATACGCGGAGCGAACTGAGAAATGTCGCCGCGCGGCGCGTTAATCGCCTGTTCCATCACGCCCAGGATGTGCAGACGTGCACCTTTAGCCTGGTTCAGAGCAACCTGCATGATCTCTTTGGTGATACCTTCAATTTTGATATCCATCTGCAGCGCAGAGATACCGTCGCGGGAACCCGCAACTTTGAAGTCCATATCGCCCAGGTGGTCTTCGTCGCCCAGGATGTCAGACAGAACAACAAAGTTGTCGCCTTCTTTCACCAGACCCATCGCGATACCAGCCACTGCGGCTTTGATTGGTACGCCTGCATCCATCAGCGCCAGAGAGGCACCACACACGGAAGCCATGGAAGAAGAACCGTTGGATTCGGTGATTTCAGAAACCACACGAACGGTGTACGGGAATTTATCAGCTTCTGGCATCACTGCCAGCACGCCGCGCTTCGCCAGACGGCCGTGACCAATTTCACGACGCTTCGGTGAGCCGACCATACCGGTTTCGCCTACGGAGTACGGAGGGAAGTTATAGTGGAACAGGAAGCTGTCAGTGCGCTCGCCCATCAGTTCGTCGATGTTCTGCGCGTCACGTGCGGTACCCAGGGTCGCGGTAACCAGCGCCTGCGTTTCGCCACGGGTGAACAGTGCGGAACCGTGAGTACGTGGCAGTACGCCAGTACGAACGTCCAGACCACGGATCATGTCTTTCTCACGGCCATCGATACGCGGTTCGCCTGCCAGCACGCGGCTACGAACGGCATTTTTCTCGATAGCGTGCAGAATTTCGCTCAGCTCATTAGCGTCCAGGGATTCATCTTCAGCAACCAGCGTTGCGATGGTTTCTGATTTGATAACATCAACCTGAGCATAACGCTCTTGTTTGTCGGTGATGCGGTAGGCATCGCTCAGACGTGCGCCTGCCAGTGCAGCAACGCGTGCGTTCAGCGCCTCGTTCACCGCTTCTGGCTGCCAGTCCCAACGTGGTTTACCGGCTTCTTTCACCAGGTCGTTGATGTTCTGGATAACGATCTGCTGCTGCTCGTGGCCAAATACCACTGCGCCCAGCATCTGATCTTCGCTCAGCAGTTCAGCTTCGGATTCAACCATCAGAACCGCTGCTTCAGTACCGGCAACAACCAGGTCCAGCTTACTTTCTTTCAGCTCTTCCTGAGTTGGGTTCAGCACGTACTGGTCGTTGATGTAGCCAACGCGCGCGGAACCGATTGGGCCATTGAATGGAATACCAGACAGTGACAGGGCAGCAGATGCGCCGATCATAGCAACGATGTCCGGGTTAACCTGTGGGTTAACGGAAACAACGGTCGCGATAACCTGAACTTCGTTTACGAAGCCTTCCGGGAACAGCGGACGAACCGGGCGGTCAATCAGACGCGCGATCAGGGTTTCGCCTTCGCTTGGACGGCCTTCACGACGGAAGAAACCACCCGGGATTTTACCGGCAGCGTAGGTACGCTCCTGGTAGTTAACGGTCAGCGGGAAGAAGTCCTGACCTGGTTTTGCTTTTTTCTGGCCCACAACGGTAACGAATACCGCGGTGTCATCCATGCTTACCATAACGGCAGCAGTCGCCTGACGTGCCATCATGCCGGTTTCCAGCGTGACGGTATGTTGACCATACTGGAATTTACGAACGATCGGATTCAGCAAAGTTCTGTCCTTTCTTAAATGTTTGACAGCACACCACCGGCGTGCTGACGATTTAACCCGACCTTCTTCGCATCCTCGCGACTAATGACAACCGACACCCCCATGGGTGAAGCCTCTCATTAGCCGCGCGAACCTCTGCAATGAAGATCATTTATAGCAACAATACAATAGTTTCCAGTGAATTGCTGCCGTCTGGTTGAAAAAAGGGGCCATTAGGCCCCTTTTTCTGAAACTCGCAAGACTTAGCGACGCAGACCCAGACGCTCGATCAGCGCGGTGTAGCGTGCAACATCTTTACGTTTCAGGTAGTCGAGCAGTTTACGACGCTGAGAAACCATACGCAGCAGACCACGACGGCTGTGGTGATCTTTTTTGTGCTCTGCAAAGTGACCCTGCAGGTGGTTAATCTGTGCAGTCAGCAGTGCAACCTGAACTTCGGTAGAACCGCTGTCGTTAGTACCACGACCAAACTCAGAAACGATTTTAGCTTTAGCTTCAACGCTTAGAGACATTTTCAAACTCCAGAATATAAAGAATGTAAGGATGCCGATCTCTAATTCAGCAATCCCAGTATACGACCAACAGATTGTTAAACAATTTGCAGATCGTTAAGCGGCGATATTCTACTCGTCTCCCCTGCTTATCGCAAGATGAGCCGCAATCGCCGTTAGCCTTCGACCGGGTATTCAACAACCAGACGGCGCGGCGCAACGCGTCCTTCGCCATCCATCTCACCCATGCCGAGAAACTTCCCTTCCTCACCTTCGGTCACGCGTACCAGACCTTCAAGCGGTGCATCCGTTGTACGAACCGGATTCCCGTTCTTAAAGTAAACGGACGATGTTAAAGGAAGATTAACGATCGGAAAGTCTGCTGCGGGACTGTCCATCGGCATCAGCAGTGGATCAAGCAAATCTGCCGGAGCAATCCCCTGCGCTTCAGCTTGTTCAGCCAGCTCGCGAAGCTGCTCAAGCGTCACCATGCGCTCAACCGGATATTTGCTCACAGCCAGACGACGCAGGTAGATCACATGCGCGCCGCAGCCCAGCTTTTCACCGAGATCGTCGATGATGGTACGAATATAGGTGCCTTTCGAACAGTGCACTTCAAGCTCCAGCTCATCGCCTTCGTGGCGAATGAACAGCAGCTCATACACGGTAATCGGACGGGCCTCGCGCGGGACGTCAATGCCCTGGCGCGCGTACTCGTAGAGTTTCTTGCCCTGATATTTCAGCGCCGAATACATCGACGGCACCTGCATCGTCTCACCCCGGAAGCTCTCCAGCGCAGCATCAAGCTGCTCAGCGCTGAAGGTTACCGGACGCTCTTCGACGACCTGACCATCGGCATCGGAGGTGTCCGTGCGCTGGCCTAATTTAGCGATAACGCGATAACGCTTATCGGAATCCAGCAGGTACTGGGAAAACTTTGTCGCCTCCCCCAGGCAAACCGGCAGCATACCGGTCGCCAGCGGATCCAGCGCGCCCGTATGGCCCGCGCGGTTGGCGTTAAAAATACGCTTCACTTTCTGCAGCACGTCGTTGCTGGATGCGCCCTGGGGTTTATCCAGCAGCAGCACACCGTGCACGTCACGACCACGACGACGAGGACGACTCATCAGTCCTCCTTGCTGTCGTCCGCTGGGTTAACACGACGTTCGTCGTCGTGTTTCACCACGCTGGTCACCAGGTTGGACATACGCATACCTTCGACCAGCGAGTTGTCGTAGAAGAAGGTCAGCTCAGGCACGATACGCAGGCGCATCGCTTTACCGAGCAGTGAACGGATGAAGCCAGACGCTTCCTGCAGCGCTTTAATGCCATTTTTGACGGCCGCTTCGTCCTGGTCATTCAGGAAGGTCACGAACACTTTGGCATACGCCAGGTCGCGAGACATTTCCACGCCAGAGACGGTGGTCATCATGCCCAAGCGTGGGTCTTTAATTTCACGTTGCAGAATGAGCGCGATCTCTTTCTGCATTTCCTGCGCTACGCGCTGAGGGCGACCAAATTCTTTCGCCATAATAAATTCTCCAGACAAAAAAGGGGCTAAAGCCCCTTTTTAAAATTATTGCCGGGTGGCGCGAGGCGATCCCGGCTTACAATCGGTAATTAAGCGATAGTACGCTGAATTTCGATGATCTCGAACACTTCGATCATATCGCCAACGCGAACGTCGTTGTAGTTCTTAACGCCGATACCACATTCCATGCCGTTACGGACTTCGTTAACGTCATCTTTGAAGCGGCGCAGGGATTCCAGCTCGCCTTCGTAGATAACCACGTTGTCACGCAGTACGCGGATTGGGTTGTGACGCTTGATGTTACCTTCGGTAACCATACAGCCCGCGATCGCACCGAATTTCGGTGATTTAAACACGTCACGTACTTCAGCCAAACCGATGATCTGCTGTTTCAGCTCAGGAGACAGCATGCCGCTCATCGCTGCTTTCACTTCGTCGATCAGGTTATAGATGACGGAGTAGTAGCGCAGATCCAGGCTTTCGGATTCAATCACTTTACGCGCAGACGCATCCGCACGAACGTTGAAGCCAACCAGGATAGCGTTAGACGCTGCAGCCAGGGTTGCGTCGGTTTCGGTGATACCACCTACGCCAGAACCGATGATCTTCACTTTAACTTCGTCGGTAGACAGTTTCAGCAAGGAGTCGGAGATCGCTTCCACAGAACCCTGAACGTCGGCTTTCAGTACGACGTTCACTTCGTGAACTTCGCCTTCGGTCATGTTCGCAAACATGTTCTCGAGTTTAGATTTCTGCTGACGAGCCAGCTTAACTTCACGGAATTTGCCCTGACGATACAGTGCAACTTCACGCGCTTTCTTCTCGTCACGCACAACGGTCACTTCGTCACCGGCAGCCGGAACACCGGACAGACCCAGGATTTCCACTGGAATGGATGGACCTGCTTCCAGCACTTCCTGACCCAGTTCGTTACGCATCGCACGAACGCGACCGTATTCGAAGCCGCACAGAACGATGTCGCCCTTGTTCAGCGTACCTTCGCGAACCAGAACGGTTGCAACCGGACCGCGACCTTTATCCAGGAAGGATTCGATGACCGCACCGCTCGCCATACCGTTACGAATCGCTTTCAGCTCCAGAACTTCAGCCTGCAGCAGGATTGCGTTCAGCAGGTCGTCGATACCGGTACCCGCTTTAGCAGATACAGGGATGAACTGCGCTTCGCCGCCCCACTCTTCCGGCATAACGCCGTACTGAGACAGTTCGTTCTTAACGCGGTCCATATCGGCTTCTGGCTTATCGATTTTGTTAACTGCAACAACCAGAGGCACCTGCGCCGCTTTCGCGTGCTGGATAGCTTCGATGGTCTGTGGCATCACGCCATCGTCGGCAGCAACAACCAGTACAACGATATCCGTTGCCTGAGCACCACGAGCACGCATTGAGGTAAACGCGGCGTGGCCTGGGGTATCAAGGAAGGTGATCATGCCGTTATCGGTTTCTACATGGTACGCACCGATGTGCTGGGTAATACCACCCGCTTCGCCGGAGGCAACCTTAGTAGAACGGATGTAGTCGAGCAGAGAGGTTTTACCGTGGTCAACGTGACCCATGATGGTCACAACCGGTGCACGCGGTTCAGCCGCTGCGCCAGTGTCACGGTCGCTCATTACTGCTTCTTCCAGCTCGTTTTCACGACGCAGGATAACTTTGTGGCCCATCTCTTCGGCAACCAGCTGTGCGGTTTCCTGATCGATAACCTGGTTGATGGTGGCCATTGCGCCCAGCTTCATCATCGCTTTGATGACCTGAGAGCCTTTAACCGCCATCTTGTTCGCCAGATCGCCAACGGTGATGGTTTCGCCAATCACAACGTCACGGTTAACGGCCTGAGCCGGCTTCTGGAAGCCCTGCTGCAGAGCGGAACCTTTACGCTTGCCGCCTTTACCACCGCGACCCGCTGCACGCGCTTCTTCGCGATCGGCTTTGGATTCAGCGTGCTTGTTGCCTTTCTTCTGAGGACGGGCAGTTTTCGACGCGGTGCGGGTACGGCCACGGCCACCCTCAACTTCGCGGTCGTTTTCGTCTTCTGCCTGGCGTGCGTGCTGAGAAGTGGTTACGTGATAATCACTGGTGTCTTCTGTCTGCTCGACAGGATTGATACCGTTCTTCTCGTTTTCTTCTGCCATACGGCGCGCTTCTTCAGCAACACGACGTGCGTCTTCTTCCAGCTTACGGCGAGCTTCTTCTTCCGCTTTACGCTTCAGTTCGGCCGCTTCATTTTCACGACGGGCTTTTTCCGTCTGGGCTGTTTTGGTCATTTCGTCAGTCTGTTGATTGCTCACTTTGTCTTTTTCCGCCGCGTCACGCTTCGCTTTATCACTGGCATCGCGCTTCGCTTTTTCTGCGGCCTCACGTTCAGCTTTTAATTCTGCCTCACGTTTGGCAGTTACTTCTGCCTCACGCTGAGCTTGTTCTTCCGCTTCACGCTGTGCCTGCTCTTCCGCGGCAAGGCGTTCTGCCTCTTGCGGATCACGTTTTACAAAGGTGCGTGTCTTGCGGACTTCGATTTGTACCGATTTGCTTTTGCCACCGGTACCTGGAACATTTAACGTACTGCGCGTTTTACGCTGTAACGTCAGTTTATCAGGCGCCGAACCGTGTTCGCGGTTCAGGTGCGATAATAAGGTTTGTTTCTCTTGCGCGGTCACTGAGTCATCAGCGGACTTCGGGATCCCTGCATCAGCAAATTGCTGTACCAGGCGGTCCACGGAAGTCTGAATCTCAGCAGCCAGCGTTTTTACAGTTACATCAGTCATGCTGTTCCTTCCTGCTACAGTTTATTACGCTTCGTCGCCGAACCAGCAAATATTACGTGCGGCCATGATGAGTTCGCCGGCTTTCTCGTCGGTTAAACCTTCGATATCAGCCAGGTCATCAACGCCTTGCTCAGCGAGATCTTCCAGCGTACAAACACCACGGGCAGCCAGCTTGAACGCAATCGCACGATCAAGACCTTCCAGATTCAGCAGGTCATCAGCCGGCTTATTATCGCCAAGGCTTTCTTCCTGAGCCAGTGCCAGGGTGGTCAGTGCGTTTTTAGCGCGTTCACGCAGGGCTTCAACGGTCGCTTCATCCAGACCGTCAATTTCCAGCAGCTCTTTCATTGGCACATAGGCCAGTTCTTCCAGCGTAGAGAAACCTTCTTCAACCAGAACAGTGGCGAAATCTTCGTCAATGTCGAGGTATTTAGTGAAGGTATCGATCGCCGCATGGGCTTCAGCCTGATGCTTAGCCTGCAGGTCATCAACGGTCATTACGTTGAGTTCCCAGCCGCTCAGCTGTGACGCCAGGCGTACGTTCTGACCGTTACGGCCGATCGCCTGCGCCAGGTTGCCCGCTTCTACAGCGATATCCATGGTGTGTTTGTCTTCGTCAACAACGATAGACGCCACATCAGCCGGAGCCATTGCGTTGATCACGAACTGCGCCGGGTTGTCGTCCCACAGAACGATATCAATACGCTCGCCGCCCAGTTCGGTAGAAACCGCCTGAACGCGCGCACCGCGCATACCCACGCAAGCACCGACCGGGTCGATACGCTTGTCGTTGGTTTTCACCGCGATTTTCGCACGGGAACCTGGATCGCGAGCCGCTGCTTTAATTTCGATAACTTCTTCGCCGATTTCCGGCACTTCGATACGGAACAGTTCTACCAGCATTTCTGGTTTAGAACGGGTCACGAACAGCTGCGCACCACGCGCTTCTGGACGCACAGCGTACAGAACACCACGGATACGGTCGCCAGGACGGAAGTTTTCACGCGGCAGCATATCTTCACGCAGGATCACAGCTTCAGCGTTACCTGGCAGCCCTTCGGATTTGATTTCCAGAGAGATGTTATCGCGGTTAACTTTCTTCACCACACCGGTGATGATTTCGCCTTCCTGATCGCGGAACTGATCGACAACCAGTGCACGTTCAGCTTCACGCACTTTCTGTACGATGACCTGCTTCGCGGTCTGGGTGGTGATACGGTCGAAGGTAACAGATTCAATCTGATCTTCAACGTACTCGCCCACGTTCAGACTTTCGTCTTCGTAACGTGCAGCTTCCAGGGTGATCTCTTTGGTCGGCTGGGTCACTTCTTCTACGATTACCCAACGACGGAATGTATCGAAGTCACCGCTTTTACGATCGATTTCTACGCGGACATCGATCTCTTGTTCGTATTTTTTCTTGGTTGCTGTAGCCAGTGCACTTTCCAGCGCTTCGAAAATCTTCTCACGCGGCAGTGATTTCTCGTTGGAGACGGCTTCAACAACAGCCAAAATTTCTTTGTTCATCGCGGGCTTTTCACCTCAATCCAGACTGTTAAAAGTGGGGAACCAGGTTCGCCTTCTGGATATTACTCAGCGCGAACACTTCATCTTTGCCTTCGACTGTCACCGTGATCATCTCGCCCTCAACGGCTTTGATGACACCCTGCCATTTGCGGCGGTTTTGTACGGCCATACGCAGAACGAGAGCCACTTCTTCACCGGTAAAGCGCACATAGTGTTCGGCCGTAAACATCGGACGATCGAGGCCAGGTGAGGAAACTTCCAGGTTGTACGCAACGGTAATCGGATCTTCAACATCCATTACGGCACTGACCTGGTGGCTAACATCAGCACAATCATCAACATTGATGCCATCTTCACTATCAATATAGATGCGCAGCGTCGATGTGCGGCCGCGAACGAATTCGATGCCAACCAGTTCGTAGCCCAGTGCTTCGACCGGTGCAGTAATCATCTCTGTTAATTTTTGCTCTAATGTGGACAAGCCCACCCCCAAGACATAAAAAAAGGGCGTAAAGCCCAGTTATTCTGTAGTCAGATAACAAAAAACCCCGATAAATCGGGGCTTTAGATAACTGAACCCTATAGCCACAACTGTGGCCTGGAGCACTTTCTGAAAGAATTTTTTCAAATCCAGCTACGAAGCCTCTAGGTCTTCACAGTATATTTGAAAAAGAACTTTATGGGAAAGTGGTTGCGGGGGCCGGATTTGAACCGACGACCTTCGGGTTATGAGCCCGACGAGCTACCAGGCTGCTCCACCCCGCGCCTGAAACGTGGCAAATTCTACGCGTTTTGGTGAGAATTTGCAAATAATGCTGGGATTTGGTACCGAAGACGGGACGTAAAATCGGCGTTTAGTATATTGATAGTTGACCCCACCTGTCAACCTAACTTCGGTCAGGGTTATCACAGGGAATTTTTTACAAAAAATGCAGGCTTCTCTTTCGGTCATCAACAAAAGATGATTAAATGAATACTCACTTATTTTGCATAAACATGCACCGAGAGCGAAAGCGGTCTCTAATCAGTCAATCAAGCAGGGTTTTATTTTATGACGACGATTCTCAAGCATCTTCCGGTTGGACAACGTATTGGCATCGCTTTTTCTGGCGGCCTTGATACCAGCGCTGCACTGCTGTGGATGCGCCAAAAGGGAGCGGTTCCTTATGCATATACTGCGAACCTGGGTCAGCCGGATGAGGAAGATTATGACGCGATCCCTCGTCGTGCCATGGAGTATGGCGCAGAGAACGCACGACTGATTGACTGCCGTAAGCAGCTGGTTGCCGAAGGTATTGCGGCTATCCAGTGCGGCGCTTTCCATAACACCACCGGCGGCCTGACCTATTTTAACACCACCCCGCTGGGCCGTGCCGTTACCGGCACCATGCTGGTTGCTGCCATGAAAGAAGATGGCGTGAACATCTGGGGCGACGGAAGTACCTATAAAGGCAACGATATCGAACGTTTCTATCGTTATGGCCTGCTGACCAACGCCGAACTGCAGATTTACAAACCGTGGCTCGATACCGACTTCATCGATGAGCTGGGTGGCCGTCATGAAATGTCCGAATTTATGATCGCCTGCGGCTTTGACTATAAAATGTCCGTTGAGAAAGCCTACTCCACCGACTCCAACATGCTGGGTGCAACGCACGAAGCAAAAGACCTGGAGTTCCTGAACTCAAGCGTGAAAATCGTTAACCCGATCATGGGCGTGAAGTTCTGGGACGAAAACGTCAAAATCCAGGCAGAAGAAGTGACTGTGCGCTTCGAACGCGGCCATCCGGTTGCGCTGAACGGCAAAACGTTCTCTGACGACGTAGAGCTGATGCTGGAAGCAAACCGCATCGGCGGTCGTCACGGTCTGGGCATGAGCGATCAGATTGAAAACCGTATCATCGAAGCGAAAAGCCGTGGTATCTACGAAGCCCCGGGTATGGCGCTTCTGCACATCGCTTACGAGCGTCTGCTGACCGGTATTCACAACGAAGACACCATCGAGCAGTATCACTCTCATGGTCGTCAGTTGGGTAAACTGCTGTATCAGGGCCGCTGGTTCGATCCTCAGGCGCTGATGCTGCGTGATGCGCTGCAGCGTTGGGTGGCAAGCGCGATCACCGGCGAAGTGACGCTGGAATTGCGTCGCGGCAACGACTACTCCATCCTGAACACCGTGTCTGACAACCTGACCTATAAAGCAGAACGTCTGACCATGGAGAAAGGTGATTCCGTCTTCTCTCCTGACGACCGTATTGGCCAGCTGACCATGCGTAACCTGGATATTACCGACACCCGTGAGAAGCTGTTCAACTACATTGAAAATGGCCTGCTCTCCGCCAACACCGGTAACGGGCTGCCGCAGGTTGAGAATCTGGAACACAGCGACAAGAAGTAATCGTTACGTAGAAATGCAGAAGGCGCCCAATGGGCGCCTTTTTTATTTGGATTTTGTAGGGCGGGTAAGCGCAGCGCCACCCGCCATTTTGCCCGGTGGCGCTGCGCTTACCGGGCCTACGAACGGCAAAAAGCACAAACAAAAAAAGACGTCTTTCGACGTCTTTCTTCTGGAATATTGGTACCGAGGATGGGACTCGAACCCACAAGCCCGTTAGGGCACTACCACCTCAAGGTAGCGTGTCTACCAATTCCACCACCTCGGTACTGAATACTTACTGCGGGATATCGCTGGTCGGCTTAGCCGGTGCAGCTGGCTGAGTTTGCTCAGTTTTCGCTGGCGCGCTCAGATTTTCCCACTCGCTTCCTTTACTGGTCTTGTTGCTGTTGATATTACCCAGCACCAGACTGATGATGAAGAACAGCGTAGCCAGAATCGCCGTGGTGCGGGTCATGAAGTTCGCAGAACCACTTGAACCAAACAGCGTACCGGAAGCGCCTGCTCCGAAGGAGGCTCCCATATCAGCGCCTTTACCTTGCTGCAGCATGATCAGCGCTACGAGAGCGATGGCTACAATAAGGAAAATAACTAAAAGAGCTTCGTACATAATCAACCTGTTCCTTGCGGATTTGCCGCATACCAATGCTTCGACCAATTAGCAGGATTTCGTGTTTCCCACTGAAGCGGGTGTGAATACTAACCAAAGCGAATGACCTTCGCAAGGGCATTTTTGACGCATTGTATCAACTGCGGAAAAAAACAGCAAAAAGCCATTAATTGCTTAAAACAAAGGCGACTAGCGCCGCCTTTTTAAACACTTACCGTGAAATGTTATGCAGCTTTCACTGCATCAGCAATACGGTGCGCGTATTCAGTCACCTGCGCTTCGTCTTCGCCTTCTACCATCACGCGGATCAGCGGCTCAGTACCCGACTTACGCAGCAGCACGCGTCCGCGATTGCCAAGTGCAGCTTCAACGTCAGCCATTACGGCCTTCACGTTATCACTTTCCAGCGGATCGCCGTTGCCGGCGGTGAAACGCACGTTAACCAGGATCTGCGGGAACATTTTCATGCCGCTGCAGAGATCGTGCAGGCTCATGTGGTTGCGCGCCATGGCAGCCACAACCTGCAGGCCAGCCACGATGCCGTCACCGGTGGTCGTTTTGTCGAGAAGGATCACGTGGCCGGAGTTTTCCGCACCAATGCGCCAGCCCTTCTCCTGCAGTTTTTCCAGCACGTAGCGGTCACCCACTTTCGCGCGAACAAACGGGATACCCAGCTGTTTCAGCGCCAGCTCCAGGCCCATGTTGCTCATCAGCGTGCCAACCGCGCCGCCGCGCAGCTGCCCCTGACGCAGGCCTTCACGGGCGATGATATAGAGGATTTGATCGCCGTCGACCTTATTACCTTCGTGGTCAACCATGATCACGCGATCGCCGTCGCCATCGAGAGCAATACCGAGATCGGCTTTCTCCGCCAGCACGCGTGCCTGCAAAGCGCGAACGTCCGTCGCGCCCACTTCTTCATTGATGTTCAGGCCGTCCGGCTCGCAGCCGATGGTGATCACTTTCGCGCCCAGCTCGCGGAAGACGTTAGGCGCAATGTGGTAGGTCGCACCGTTGGCGCAGTCCACCACAATTTTCAGGTGGGCGAGGCTCAATTCGTTCGGGAAAGTCCCTTTACAGAATTCGATGTAACGGCCTGCCGCATCGACAATACGGTTTGCCTTACCCAGCTCAGCCGAGTCGACGCAGGTGATCTCTTTTTCCATTTCGGCTTCAATCGCCTCTTCTACTTCGTCAGGCAGCTTGGTGCCGTCGATAGAGAAGAACTTGATACCGTTGTCATAGAATGGATTGTGGGAAGCCGAAATAACGATCCCCGCTTCCGCACGGAAGGTACGCGTCAGATAGGCAACCGCAGGCGTAGGCATTGGTCCCGTAAAGGAGGCAGACAGCCCCGCTGCGGCGAGGCCCGCTTCCAGCGCGGACTCCAGCATATAGCCAGAAATGCGGGTATCTTTGCCGATAATAATTTTACGGGAGCCATGACGCGCCAGTACCTTACCAGCCGCCCAGCCCAGCTTCAGAACAAAATCAGGGGTGATTGGAGCATCGCCTACGCGCCCACGGATACCATCGGTACCAAAATATTTACGGTTACTCATAGCGTTTCTTTTCCTTCGCTGCCAGTGTGGCTTCTACCACACGCATGGCTTCTACTGTTTCTTTGACGTCATGGACACGAATAATATGCGCGCCTTGCATCGCAGCAATCACCGCGCACGCCAGGCTGCCGCTCAGACGCTCGCTCGGCCCCACATTCAGCAACTGCCCAATCATCGACTTTCTCGACATACCCACCAGCAGCGGCAGGCCGAACTGATGAAATTCCGATAAACGCGCAAGCAGCGCATAGTTGTGGGAGAGATTTTTACCGAAACCGAACCCCGGGTCGAGCAGCAATTTCTCTTTTGCGATACCCGCACGCTCGCAGCGTGCAATATGCTCAATAAAGAAGCGATTCACATCGGCAAAGACATCTTCGTACTTAGGCGCTTCCTGCATCGTTTTCGGCTGGCCCTGCATGTGCATCAGACAAACCGGCAGGCCGGTTTCCGCTGCCGCCTCTATCGCACCTGGCTCGGTCAGCGAGCGGATATCATTTATAATGTGAGCGCCCACTCTCGCTACTTCACGAATGACTTCAGGCTTGGAGGTATCAACAGAAATCCACACTTCGAAACGCTGTGCAATAGCTTCAACTACCGGCACCACGCGCGCCAGCTCTTCTTCCACAGAAACATCCGCCGCACCTGGGCGCGTCGATTCGCCGCCGACGTCAATGATGGTGGCACCCGCATTGATCATCAAATTTGCGTGCTTTACCGCTTCGATAAGCGTGTTATGCGTGCCGCCGTCGGAGAAGGAGTCAGGGGTCACATTCAGGATGCCCATCACATGAGGATGCGAGAGATCGAGATGCGAGTCCTGGGCGAATAGTTTCATGGTCAAATCCCTGGTATTGATATGGTTAAACATAAAAGAAAAACCCCGGAGCAAGCTCCAGGGTTTGAGGTACAGACAGCTTCGTCAACAGCAGTGACTTACTTATCGCCCAACTGTTCTGACATGGTGTTGCCCGGGTTTGGCGTACGCGGTTCATCGACCGGACGCGGTGCACGCGGGGTGCCATTGTTGTCAGAATTGTTGGAAGCGCCTGGGTCTTCCCAGCCTGCTGGCGGACGCACGTCGCGGCGAGCCATCAGGTCGTCAATCTGCGGAGCATCGATGGTCTCATACTTCATGAGCGCATCTTTCATCGAATGCAGGATGTCCATATTGTCGTTCAGGATCTGGCGTGCGCGTGCATAGTTACGTTCCACCAGCAATTTCACTTCCTGGTCGATGATACGTGCCGTTTCATCGGACATATGCTTCGCTTTCGCTACGGAACGGCCCAGGAACACCTCACCCTCTTCCTCTGCATAAAGCAGTGGACCGAGTTTGTCGGAGAAGCCCCACTGGGTCACCATGTTACGCGCCAGGTTTGTCGCGACTTTAATGTCGTTGGACGCACCGGTAGAAACATGTTCCACACCGTAGATAATCTCTTCCGCCAGACGGCCGCCGTACAGGGTTGAAATCTGGCTTTCCAATTTCTGACGGCTGGCGCTGATCGCGTCACCTTCAGGCAGGAAGAACGTCACACCCAGTGCGCGACCGCGCGGGATAATCGTCACCTTATGCACCGGATCGTGTTCCGGCACCAGGCGACCGATAATCGCATGGCCTGCTTCGTGGTATGCCGTGGACTCTTTCTGCGCTTCCGTCATCACCATAGAGCGACGTTCCGCACCCATCATGATTTTGTCTTTCGCTTTCTCGAACTCCACCATAGATACCACGCGCTTGTTACCGCGAGCGGCAAACAGTGCAGCTTCGTTGACCAGGTTAGCCAGATCTGCACCGGAGAAGCCCGGAGTACCACGCGCAATGATTGCCGCGTCGATATCTGGCGACAGCGGTACGCGACGCATGTGAACCTTCAGAATCTGTTCACGACCGCGAACATCTGGCAGACCAACCACAACCTGACGGTCGAAACGGCCTGGACGCAGCAGCGCTGGGTCAAGTACGTCCGGACGGTTAGTCGCGGCAATAACGATAATACCTTCATTACCTTCGAAGCCATCCATCTCAACCAGCATCTGGTTCAGCGTCTGTTCACGTTCATCGTGACCACCGCCCAGACCTGCGCCACGCTGGCGGCCTACGGCATCGATTTCATCGATGAAGATAATGCACGGCGCTGCCTTCTTGGCCTGTTCGAACATGTCACGCACACGAGATGCACCCACACCCACGAACATTTCTACGAAGTCAGAACCTGAAATAGTAAAGAACGGCACCTTCGCTTCACCCGCGATGGCTTTCGCCAGCAGGGTTTTACCGGTACCAGGAGGACCAACCATCAGAACGCCTTTCGGGATCTTACCGCCCAGTTTCTGGAAACGGCTCGGCTCACGCAGGTATTCAACCAGTTCGCCCACTTCTTCTTTTGCTTCGTCACAACCTGCGACATCGGCAAACGTGGTCTTGATCTGGTCTTCCGTCAGCATACGCGCCTTGCTCTTACCGAACGACATGGCACCTTTGCCACCGCCGCCCTGCATCTGGCGCATAAAGAAGATCCAGACGCCGATAAGAAGCAGCATCGGGAACCAGGAAATGAAGATAGAAGCCAACAGGCTCGGTTCTTCTGGCGGCTCACCTACCACTTTGACGTTTTTAGTCAGAAGGTTATCAAGCAGCTTAGGATCGTTCACCGGGATGTAGGTCGTGTAACGGTTACTATCTTTCTTGGTAACGTTGATCTCACGTCCGTTGATACGCGCTTCGCGAACCTGGTCCTGATTGACCTCCTGCAGGAAGGTAGAATAATCCACCTTGCGGCCATTCGACTCGCTGGGCCCAAAGCTCTGGAATACTGACATCAGCACAACGGCAATGACCAGCCAGAGAATTAGGTTTTTCGCCATGTCACTCAAGGGATTAACCTCACATTACAACTGTGTTAAAAACAGCGTCAGGATACTCTATATCCAGTTTCATTCAAACTTTCGCCTGAAATCTACCGGTTATCATTTTCGCCCGGTCGCTACAATATACACTTCTCGGGAACGCGCCCGGGAAGAGTCCGGCTTACGAACTTTAACCTTCGCAAACAGGGAGCGAATTTCCTTAAGGTACTCCTCGAAACCTTCGCCCTGAAACACCTTCACAACAAAACTACCACCAGGCGCTAGTACATCACGACACATTTCTAACGCTAGCTCCACCAGATACATGCCGCGGGGGATATCCACCGCCGGTGTTCCACACATATTTGGTGCCATATCAGACATGACAACCTGGACCTTACTGTCACCCACACGTTCAAGTAACGCTTTCAGCACTAATTCATCACGAAAGTCGCCCTGAAGGAAGTCGACTCCGACGATGGGATCCATTGGCAAAAGGTCACATGCGATGATTCGACCCGCACCGCCAATCTGCGTTACCGCATACTGGGACCATCCGCCAGGCGCGGCGCCGAGGTCGACAACCGTCATCCCCGGCTTAAAAAGTTTGTCACTTTGCTGTATTTCATCAAGTTTAAACCAGGCGCGGGAACGCAACCCTTTTTTCTGCGCCTGCAGAACATATTTATCGCTAAAGTGTTCCTGAAGCCAGCGGCTGGAACTGGCAGAACGCTTTTTACCTGTCATTTAACTTTTCCGTCCGGGTTCATCGTTGCTTACCTTTGACGTAAATTTCTACGCTGCTATTTGGCGATATAAGGGAGATGGCGGTAGAATGAACCGTTTTCAATCCCAACGTAAGCAAAAATATACGATGAATCTGAGTACTAAACAAAAACAGCACCTTAAAGGTCTGGCACATCCGCTCAAGCCTGTAGTTATGCTTGGCAACAATGGTTTGACCGAAGGGGTGCTTGCCGAGATTGAACAAGCGCTGGAACACCACGAGCTGATCAAGGTGAAAATCGCCTCTGAAGACAGAGACACTAAAACCCTGATCGTGGAAGCCATCGTGCGCGAAACCGGCGCCTGTAATGTACAGGTCATCGGTAAAACGCTGGTGCTCTATCGCCCATCTAAAGAGCGTAAAATCTCGCTGCCACGCTAAGGATATCCTGAATTGCACACATTTTCTGTGTAAAACGAGGGATTTCTGTCAGCAGGTGAGCAAAATGCCACGCTCCTTGAGTTGATAAAAGGCCGCTATGCGGCCTTTTTCTTTTCTTTACAATGTATCAACATCTTAGGGGAGAAGCGAATTACAGGTACTCGACCTTAATAATTTCGTATTCCACTTCGCCGCCAGGGGTGCGGATCACCACCACATCGTCCTGCTCTTTGCCAATCAGGCCACGAGCAATCGGGGAGTTCACCGAAATCAGGTTCTGCTTAAAGTCAGCCTCATCATCACCCACAATGCGGTAAGTCTGCTCTTCGTCATTATCCAGGTTCAGGACCTGCACGGTCGAACCAAAGATCACGCGACCATTGTTTGGCATTTTAGTGATGTCGATAACCTGCGCATTAGAGAGCTTGGCTTCGATATCTTTAATACGGCCTTCACAAAAGCCCTGCTGCTCACGCGCGGCGTGGTATTCCGCATTCTCTTTCAGATCGCCATGCTCACGCGCATCCGCGATAGCGGCGATGATTTCAGGGCGACGAACGGATTTCAGGAAATCCAGCTCTTCGCGCAGTTTTTCGGCACCACGTAAGGTCATCGGAATAGCTTGCATTTGTTATACCTCTTAAACATTCCTGTTGGGAGCAGTATTACCTGCTCCGGCCCCAGCCCCACGGACATCAAATCGCGAGCGGGCCAGAAGCAAAAAGAAAACCGACCCGGGTGCTACGCCCCAGGTCAGCAGCAATTTTTCAATTTGATACGCATTTTACCGCGAAGTTCACTATGGGTCATCGTTTACTTTGCAGTGCTATGCACCGTAGTATGACGGTTTGTTTTCGGGTTGTTAGCGCGAGATTATGCGATTTTCCAGTTTTATCATCGGATTGACTACCAGTATAACGTTCACCGCCCAGGCCGCGAATGTTGATGAGTACATTAACCAGCTGCCCGCAGGTGCTAACCTTGCGCTGATGGTGCAGAAGGTTGGCGCACAGGCTCCCGAGATTGACTATCACAGTCAACAGATGGCGCTGCCTGCCAGTACCCAAAAGGTGATCACTGCCCTCGCCGCCCTGCTCCAGCTTGGCCCTGACTTCCGTTTTACCACCACCCTGGAAACAAAAGGTAACGTCGAGGGTGGCGAGCTGAAGGGCGATCTCATTGCCCGCTTTGGCGGGGACCCGACCTTCAAACGTCAGGATATCCGCAATATGGTGGCGGTGTTGAAAAAATCTGGCGTGCAGAAGATTGATGGCAACGTGCTGATCGATACCTCCATTTTCGCCAGCCACGATAAAGCGCCAGGCTGGCCGTGGAATGACATGACGCAGTGCTTTAGCGCACCGCCCGCCGCCGCTATCGTTGACCGTAACTGCTTTTCTGTGTCGCTCTACAGCGCACCCAAGCCGGATGATTTAGCGTTTATCCGCGTGGCCTCTTACTATCCGGTCACGATGTTCAGCCAGGTTCGTACGCTGGCAAAAGGGTCGCCGGATGCGCAGTATTGCGAGCTGGACGTGGTGCCGGGCGACCTTAACCGGTTCACGCTCACCGGCTGTCTGACGCAGCGTGCGGATCCGCTGCCGCTGGCCTTCGCTATTCAGGATGGTGCAGGGTATGCCGGCGCTATTCTTAAAGACGAACTTAAACAGGCTGGAATTACCTATACCGGCACCCTGCTCCGTCAGACGCAGGTTAATCAGCCGGGTAACGTTATTGCCAGCAAGCAGTCCGCACCGCTGCACGATCTGCTTAAGATTATGCTGAAAAAGTCGGATAACATGATTGCCGATACCGTGTTCCGCATGATTGGTCACGCGCGCTTCGGCGTTCCGGGTACCTGGCGGGCCGGTTCCGACGCCGTACGTCAGATCCTGCGCCAACAGGCGGGGATCGATCTTGGCAATACCCTCGCCGTCGATGGCTCCGGGTTATCGCGCCACAACCTGATCTCCCCGGCAACCATGATGCAAGTGCTTCAGTACATTGCACAACATGACACTGAGCTAAACTTTATTACGATGCTGCCGCTGGCGGGTCACGATGGTTCACTTCAGTACCGCGCGGGCCTTCATGCCGCAGGTGTGGATGGCAAAGTGTCGGCCAAAACGGGTTCACTGCAGGGCGTTTATAACCTTGCAGGCTTTATCACGACAGCCAGCGGACAACGCATGGCGTTCGTGCAGTATCTTTCCGGCTATGCCGTCGAACCCGCTGACCAGCGTAATCGCCGTATTCCTCTGGTGCGCTTCGAAAGCAGGCTTTACAAGGACATCTACCAGAATAACTAGCGATGAAACTCCTCATAGTTGAAGACGATCTGTTATTGCAGGAAGGGCTGGCGCTGGCGCTAACAAATGAGGGATATGCTCTCGACTGTGCCGCCACGGCCGCAGAAGCCGATGCGCTAATCCAGAGCGGCGAATATAGCCTGGTGATCCTCGATCTAGGCCTGCCGGATAAAGATGGCGCCACGCTGCTGAGCCAGTGGCGCCGCCGGGGTGTGGAAAACCCGGTGCTGATCCTTACGGCTCGGGATGCCATTGAAGATCGCATCAACGGTCTTGATTCAGGTGCGGACGATTACCTGGTCAAACCTTTCGCGCTTGCCGAGCTGCAGGCGCGCGTACGGGCGCTGATCCGCCGCTATCAGGGCCACAGCGATAACCTGCTGACCGACGGTGATATTACGTTAAACCTGCAAACCCAGCAGGTTCTTCGTCAGTCCCAGCCTGTCGAAGTCACGCCTAAAGAGTTTGCGCTGCTAACGCGCCTCATCATGCGCAGCGGACAAACCGTACACCGTGAAACGCTGCAGCAGGACATCTACTCCTGGCAGGACGATCCGGGGTCAAACACCCTTGAGGTTCATATTCATAACCTGCGCCGGAAGCTCGGAAAGGATCGTATTAAAACCGTTCGCGGCGTGGGTTATCGTCTGGAGAGCCAGAAATGAACAGCATGCGTCGGCGATTGATGGTGCTGCTGGCGGTTATTCTTCTCTTTTTCCAGTTAATCAGCGTGGTATGGCTATGGCATGAAAGCCGGGAACAGATTGGCTTTCTGGTGAATGAAACGCTGTCTGCTAAAGCGCGCAACAACCACGTTGAGAAAGAGATCCGTGAAGCGATAGCCTCGCTGCTGGTGCCTTCCCTGGTGATGGTAGGCTTTACCCTGCTCTTCTCATTCTGGGCCGTCACCTGGATAACCCGGCCACTCAACCAATTACGTGACAGTCTCGCTAACCGCTCTGCCGACAATCTTACCCCGCTGCCAATGTATTCCGACATGGAAGAGATTGGCGCTGTCACGACGTCGCTAAACCAGCTGCTGGCGCGTCTTGATCACACCATCCAGCAAGAGCGTCTGTTCACCGCGGATGCCGCACACGAGTTACGAACGCCTCTTGCAGGCATCAGGCTGCATCTCGAATTAATGGCTCAGTCTGGCTCGCCACAGGCCACTCCCTTGATTAGCCGCATCGATCAGCTGATGCACACAGTTGAACAGCTGCTGATGCTGGCACGCGCCGGGCAAGCGATGGCAAGCGGCCACTACGATACCGTTAACTGGACGGACGATATCATCGCCCCCCTTAGCCTTGAGCACGAGGCCAAAGAACACACGGTAATCTGGCCAGCAAAATGCTCGCTGACGGTTCAGGGTGACCCGGTGCTTTTACGCCTCATGCTGCGGAACCTGCTGGAGAATGCCGGCCGTTATAGCCCGACAGGGACAACGATTACGGTGAAGCTGGCGGAGCTGAACGGCGGTACACAGGTTAGCGTCATCGATCAGGGCCCAGGTATTGACGAAGCGCATCGGCAATCGATCACTGAACCTTTCCGTCGGCTTGACCAGCGCTACGGTGGGAGCGGGCTGGGGCTGAGTATCGTGCAACGCATCCTTCAGCTCCACCACGGCGATTTAACGCTGGAGAACGGCGCTGAGGGCGGTCTCATCGCCAGTTGCTGGCTACCGTCAACGCTGGTGTAAAAAAAAGCCCCTTAACAGGGGCTTCTTGCAGGCATTAATGCTTGTAGATGAACTCGACGCCTTCTTCGTCGTCTTCATCCCAGTCATCGTCCCAGTCTTCATCATCCTCTTCAGCTTCCATCTCTTCGAGCTGCTCGCGGTGGTAGTCATCCCACATGAATTCGACTTTTTCAGGCTGCTTAGCTTCTTCCGCCTGAACAATTGGGTTCTCGATGATAAAGCTCATCACATCCCAGCAGAGGTCTTTTACGCCCACCTGGCTTGCCGCAGAGATCAGGTAGTACTTATCTTCCCAACCCATGGCTTCAGCAATGGCTTTCGCTTTTGCTTCCGCTTCGGCTTTATCCATCAGGTCGATTTTGTTGAAGACTAACCAGCGCGGCTTGCCTGCCAGTTTTTCGCTGTATTTTTCCAGCTCGCCAATGATGATACGGGCGTTTTCTACCGGATCGGATTCATCGATAGGGTTAATATCAACGATGTGCAGCAGTACGCGGCAGCGTTCAAGGTGCTTCAGGAAGCGAATCCCCAGGCCTGCGCCTTCTGCCGCGCCTTCGATCAGACCCGGAATGTCAGCGACAACAAAGCTCTTTTCGTGGTCCATACGGACAACGCCAAGGCTCGGTACCAGCGTGGTAAATGGATAATCCGCCACTTTCGGTTTCGCGGCAGACACTGCGCGAATGAAGGTCGATTTACCTGCATTCGGCATACCCAGCATGCCAACGTCAGCCAGAAGCATCAGTTCAAGCTGGAGATCGCGAGTGTCGCCCGGCGTACCCATTGTTTTCTGGCGCGGCGCACGGTTAACAGACGATTTGAAGCGGCTGTTGCCCAAACCGTGCCAACCCCCTTTCGCCACCATCAGGCGCTGACCGTGTTTAGTCATATCACCCATGGTTTCGCCGGTACCCTGATCGATAACGCGGGTCCCGACAGGCACTTTGATAATGACGTCTTTACCGCGTTTACCGGTACAGTCGCGGCTCTGGCCATTCTGACCACGCTCGGCACGGAAAGATTTTTCGAAACGGTAGTCGATCAGCGTGTTGAGGTTCTCATCCGCCTCCAGCCACACATCGCCACCATCCCCACCGTCGCCGCCGTCAGGGCCGCCACGAGGAATATATTTTTCACGGCGGAAGCTTACACAACCGTTACCGCCATCACCTGCCACGACCAGAATCGTCGCTTCATCAACAAACTTCATTTTACTCTCCGTAACTCATTCGCCTGAGCGGGGGATCACTACAACCGCTTCATTTTTGCGCCAACGTCCCCAAAGACGATGGCCAATGGCGGAATACATCGCGCCCGCAACCACGACAAACGCACCGAGATAGCCCAACAGGTTGAGCATCGGCTTGATGAAAACATCGGGCCAGGCCATTGATAACAAATCTGAAAATAACAGCGTAAACAGCGGTGTGAGCGTAATTAATGCACTCACCTGCGCTGCCTGCCAACGCGCCATTGCTTCGGCTAGCGCGCCATAACCGACCAGCGTATTCAGCCCACAAAAAATCAGGCACGCCAGTTGCCAGTCGCTAAGCAGCGAGATCGTACCCGGCTTTGCTAATGGCAATAATGCTATTGTACACAAAGTGTACAATAAAAGGAGGATCTGCTGTGAGGCCAGACGACGCAATAACACCTTTTGCGCGACGCCGTAACTCACCCAGACCGTTGCTGCTCCCACACCAAAAATTACACCCCAGGTGTAATCCGTCAGGCGGGTGAAAATCTCAACCAGGCTGGTGTTGAAGAACATCACCAGGCCACAGAGCAGCATGCTCGCCCCGACAATCTGCGTCCCGCGCATCTTCTCCTTAAGGATAAATACGCTGGCCACCATCATACCCACCGGTGAAAGCTGCCCAATCACCTGTGACGCCGTCGGGCTGAGATATTGCAGGGAAGAGCTGAACAGAATGAAGTTACCGAACAGACCGCCCGTCGCGATAGCCAGCAGGACCAGCCAACGCGGTTTACGGAAGATGCGCAGAGGTGGAAGCTTACCTTTGACGGCCAGAATGGCCCCCAGGCCAATACTCGCCATCAGAAAGCGATAAAAGACCACCGTAGGCGGCTCCATCACTTCCAGTACCTGCTTCATTGCAATTGGCAGCGCACCCCAGCACATTGCGGTGGTGATCGCCAAAAGAATACCAATGCCGGCCTGCTGCTTCATGCCCGTTTTCCCTACAGAAAATTTTCCGGGTTTCCAATGTAAAAAGCCCCGCAACACGTTGCGGGGCTTTAATCCGTTACCGGACCGAGAAAACCTTACTCAGCAACGATGCTGATGTATTTACGGTTGTTCGGGCCTTTAACTTCAAATTTCACTTTACCGTCTGCTTTAGCAAACAGAGTGTGGTCACGACCGCAACCTACGTTGTTGCCAGCGTGGAATTTGGTACCACGTTGACGAACGATGATGCTACCCGCCAGAACGGATTCGCCACCGAAACGCTTAACGCCAAGGCGTTTAGCTTCTGAATCGCGACCGTTACGTGTGGAGCCGCCAGCCTTTTTATGTGCCATTTAAATCTCTCCTCAGGTCTTAGGCGCTGATGCCAGTAATTTTCACATCAGTGAACCACTGACGGTGGCCCTGCTGCTTACGGTAGTGTTTACGACGACGAAACTTAACGATTTTAACTTTCTCGCCACGACCATGAGCAACAACTTCAGCTTTAATCACGCCGCCATCAACGAAAGGAACGCCGATTTTGACTTCTTCACCGTTTGCGATCATCAGAACTTCAGCGAACTCAACAGCTTCGCCAGTTGCGATGTCCAGCTTTTCCAGGCGAATGGTCTGACCTTCGCTTACTCGGTGTTGTTTACCACCACTTTGGAAAACCGCGTACATATAAACTCCGCTTCCGCGCACATCCTCGTATGAATCAGAGTGCGCTATAAATATTCACAATAGGGCGCGAATATTACGCAAAACGCGAGCCTTTGACAAGTGCTACCATCAATACATGAAGAAAAAAAACACAACACGTACGGTAACGTTTATCTGAGCCGTTTTTTCAGTACAATCAGCAATACTATTGATAAACCGAAACCCTTTGTGAACTCACCTCGTGTGGGATAAACAGGATAAAAAGCCCGGCTTTTGCGATGAATTTAGAAAAAATCAACGAGTTAACCGCGCAAGATATGGCGGGTGTGAATGCAGCAATCCTGGAGCAACTCAACTCTGATGTTCAGCTAATCAATCAGTTGGGCTATTACATCGTCAGCGGCGGCGGTAAACGCATTCGCCCGATGATTGCTATCCTGGCCGCCAGAGCCGTTGGGTATCAGGGAAATGCCCACGTCATGATTGCGGCACTGATCGAATTTATCCATACCGCCACGCTTCTTCATGATGACGTGGTGGATGAATCTGACATGCGCCGGGGTAAAGCGACAGCAAACGCGGCGTTTGGCAATGCAGCCAGCGTGCTGGTGGGTGATTTTATCTATACCCGCGCTTTCCAGATGATGACCAGCCTTGGCTCGCTGAAAGTGCTGGAAGTGATGTCTGAAGCCGTTAACGTTATCGCGGAAGGGGAAGTCCTGCAGCTGATGAACGTTAACGACCCGGATATCACCGAAGAAAACTACATGCGCGTGATTTACAGCAAAACAGCGCGCCTGTTTGAAGCGGCCGCGCAATGTTCTGGCATTTTGGCTGGCTGTACCGAAGCCCAGGAAAAAGGGCTGCAGGATTATGGCCGCTACCTTGGCACCGCCTTCCAGCTAATTGATGATTTGCTGGACTACAGTGCTGATGGCGAAACGCTGGGTAAAAACGTCGGGGATGACCTCAACGAAGGTAAGCCAACCCTGCCGCTGCTGCATGCGATGCGTAACGGTTCGCCAGACCAGGCAAAAATGATCCGCGAAGCGATCGAGCAAGGAAATGGTCGACATCTTCTGGAACCTGTACTGGAAACAATGGCGATCTGCGGCTCGCTGGAGTGGACGCGTCAGCGTGCTGAAGAAGAGGCCGACAAAGCCATTGCGGCCATTCAGGTGATCCCGGATAGCCCATGGCGTGAGGCCCTGATCGGCCTTGCCCATATCGCCGTTCAGCGCGACCGTTAATCTCTCCCCCTCCTCCCCGCAGCCTCTGCGGGGAGGTTTCAATAAGATCTTATAAATTCCATATTCGTGTTAAATCATCACCTTACAGGCGGCATGAATAAAGCCATGTCTTATTCTGAATATTGCTTCCCGTAACGTGAACTTTTTAGAACACCTGTTCGAAATGGGTATAGTAACGCTGTCTTTTCACCAGAAGAGACGTGGACGATTACCCACACAAGGACAGCATTATGGATACGAAATTTATCGACTGGCATTCCGCAGATATTATTGCGGCTCTGCGTAAAAAAGGGACGTCACTGGCGGCTGAGTCTCGTCGTAACGGGCTAAGTTCGTCGACGCTGGCAAACGCGCTGACCCGCCCGTGGCCAAAGGGAGAATTGATTATTGCGACAGCGCTGGACACGCACCCATGGATAATCTGGCCGTCACGCTACCACGACCCCGTTACGCATGAATTTATCGACAGAACGCGCATGATGCGCCAGAGCAAAACAAAGAAAGCACACCAGAACTGATGCACTCAGTTTGACAGGAACAGCAATCCCCCGGCCATTTCCGGCAGGGGGGTGCCGGAACGATTACTCGCCCTTCACACGCTCGATATTTGCACCCAGCGCGCGCAGTTTGTCTTCAATACGCTCATAGCCACGATCGATGTGGTAGATACGGTCAACAACGGTAGTGCCTTCCGCAATACAACCCGCCAGTACCAGGCTTGCAGACGCACGAAGATCGGTCGCCATCACCTGTGCACCCGACAGTTTTTCAACGCCATGACAAATAACCGTATTGCTTTCGATCTCTGCATGCGCGCCCATACGGATCAGTTCTGGTACGTGCATAAAGCGGTTTTCGAAAATCGTCTCTGTAATGAAACCCGTGCCTTCTGCAACGAGGTTCAGCAGAGTAAACTGTGCCTGCATGTCCGTCGGGAAAGCAGGATGTGGCGCCGTGCGCACGTTAACCGCTTTCGGGCGTTGACCATGCATATCCAGGCTAATCCAGTCTTCACCGGTTTCGATATCCGCACCCGCATCGCGCAGCTTCGCCAGAACGGCGTCCAGCGTATCAGGCTGGGCGTTACGGCAAACAATTTTGCCGCCAGAAATGGCTGCTGCCACCAGGAACGTACCGGTTTCGATACGGTCAGGCAGAACACGATAAACACCGCCACCCAGACGCTCAACGCCTTCGATGGTGATGCGGTCGGTACCCTGGCCGGTAATCTTCGCGCCCAGCGCGACGAGGAAATTCGCGGTATCCACGATTTCCGGCTCACGCGCGGCGTTTTCAATGACGGTGGTCCCTTCGGCCAGCGTCGCTGCCGACATGATGGTAACGGTCGCGCCCACGCTCACTTTGTCCATGACAATGTGCGCGCCTTTCAGACGGCCATTGACGGAGGCTTTAACGTAGCCTTCTTCCAGCTTAATCTCTGCGCCCAGCTTTTCCAGGCCAAAGATATGCAGGTCGACCGGACGCGCGCCGATGGCACAACCACCTGGCAGAGAAACCTGGCCCTGGCCAAAACGCGCCACCAGCGGGCCCAGCGCCCAGATGGATGCACGCATGGTTTTCACCAGATCGTAGGGGGCTGAGAAGTTGTTAACGTTGCTGGCGTCAATCCAGACAGAGCCATTACGCTCTACTTTGGTACCCAGCTGACCGAGCAGCTTCATGGTCGTGTCGATATCTTTCAGCTTTGGTACGTTCTGAATCTCTACCGGCTCTTCCGCGAGCAGTGCAGCGAAGAGGATAGGCAGCGCGGCGTTTTTCGCGCCTGAAATTGTGACTTCGCCCTGGAGACGCGTTGGCCCCTGTACACGAAATTTGTCCATTGTTAACTCTCTTATGAATTCAACCGTGCCGCGGGCCCTGTGGCCCCCGGCTCAAAAACCGTTTAGTTTGCGATCGCGCGCCCACTCTTGCGGGGTAAAGGCTTTAATCGACAGGGCATGAATGCGGTTATCCGCAATGTATTCCATCAGCGGCGCGTACACAGCCTGCTGCTTCTTTACTCGACTCATACCGTCGAAGATCTCACCCACAGCAATAACCTGGAAGTGACTGCCATCGCCAGAGACGTGGGCTTCCTGAAGGGAGAGTGCATTCATCAGCACTGTCTGGATTTCATTATTTTCCATGGGTTCTACATCATCTGATAGTGAAAACAAGCCCAACATCTTAGAGCAAAGTGGCGCCGTCTTAAACAAGCAAAAAGCCCCAACGATGAAACTGTCGGGGCTTTCAGAAGTAACGCACTGAAAATATTAACGAGGTAATACATCCTGAGGCAGATTATAAAGCTGAGCAAGCGTCACAACGTTGTCGCTCATCCCCGCAAACGCAACCTGTGTTCCCTGCTTTTTGCCTGCGGCAACCAGATGCACGAGCAGAGCAATGCCGGCGGTATCCACCCGCGTGACGCCGCTTAAATCAATCAGCGTTACGCCCTGCATCGCGTTCAGACGCGCATCCCATAACGGGTTCAGCAGATCCTGATCGAGCTCCCCCGTCAGCTTTAACGTCTCCCCCTCACGCGACCAGCTCAGTTGCTGCAACATTACTTTTTCTCGTCCAGGGAAATTTTCTGGCGAGAGATAGACTGCAGCTGTGCGGTCAGGCCATCAATGCCTTTGGTGCGAAGCAGGTCGCTCCACTCATTCTGTTTAGTGGTGATCATGCTGACACCTTCCGCAATCATGTCGTATGCCTGCCAGTTACCGGTCTGGCTGTTTTTACGCCACTGGAAGTCCAGGCGAACCGGAGGACGGCCGTTTGGATCCACAATGGTCACGCGGATAGGGATAATGGTCGCGTCACCCAGCGGCTGTTCAGGGGCAATCTGGTAGGTCTGACCGTGATACATCGCCAGCGCCTGGCCGTAAGCCTGTTTCAGGTATTCACGGAACGCGGCGAAGTAGGCCTCGCGCTGAGCAGGGGTGGCATCTTTGTAGTAACGGCCCAGCACCAGCGCGCCGGCATACTTGATCTGGACGTAAGGCAGCAGTTCCTGATCGACCACGTCGCGCAGATAATCAGGATTCGCACGAATCTTAGATTGTTCATTTTTAAGACGATCGAAGGTTTTCTTCGCGGCGGCGTCCATCTGTTTGTACGGGTTACTCTGATCCGCAGCGTGTACCGCAGTGAGAGGGGCAATGACCAGCATGGCAACCATTAGCAGTCGTTTAAACATGAATGACTTCTCCTGAAATTAATTCGCAGCGCCAGGGGCCGGCGCAACGTTGGTAGGGTCTTCACTCTGCGCAGGGGCATCGTCAGACTTTTTATCATCCCCTTTACTGTTGTAAAGGAACTGACCAATCATATCTTCCAGCACCATGGCTGACTTCGTATCCTGAATCACACTACCGTCTTTAAGGATAGTCGTTCCCAGCTCAGGATCTTCAAAACCCACGTTCAGGGCCAGATATTGCTCGCCCAGCAGGCCGGAGGTGCGAATAGACAGCGAGCTGGTATCCGGGATGTGGTTGTAGCGCTCTTCAATATCCATTGCGACGCGCGGCAGATAGGTTTTCTCATCAAGCGTAATGTCTGACACACGCCCGATAACCACGCCGCCAATGCGCACCGGGGAGCGCGCCTTCAGGCCGCCGATATTGTCAAAGGTGGCATAAATGCGATAAGTCGGCTCGGTGCGAATAGAGGTAATATCCGCCGCTCTCAGGCAGATAAACAGTGCGGCCAGCAGAGCCAGCAGCAGGAAGATACCGACCCAAATTTCATTTTTTCTCGTTTGCATGAACTCAATTCCCAAACATCAGTGCGGTGAGCACAAAATCCAGACCCAGTACGGCCAGCGACGAATGAACGACAGTACGTGTAGTAGCACGGCTAATGCCCGCCGACGTCGGGATAGCATCGTAACCGTTAAACAAGGCGATCCAGGTGACCGTAACGGCGAAGACCGCGCTCTTAATCAGACAGTTAACCAGATCCATCCGCAGGTCGATGGCATCCTGCATTGCAGACCAGAAGAAACCGGCATCAATGCCTTTCCAGTGCACGCCAACTAACGATCCGCCCCAGATACCGACCGCTACAAAGAGGATGGTCAGCAGCGGGAGCGAAATCACGCCCGCCCAAAAACGCGGGGAGATCACGCGACGCAGCGGATCAACCGCCATCATCTCCATGCTGGAAAGCTGCTCGGTCGCCCGCATCAGGCCAATTTCGGCCGTTAAGGCAGACCCGGCACGCCCTGCGAACAGGAGTGCCGCGACAACCGGACCCAGCTCGCGCAGCAGGGAGAGCGAGACCAGCATTCCCAGGCTGGTTTCCGCACTGTAGGTTGTCAACACCAGATAGCCTTGCAGCCCAAGTACCATACCGATAAACAGACCGGAAACGATGATAATGAGCATCGACAACACGCCGACGTTATAAAGCTGCCGCACCAGCAAAGGCGCGTGCTTGCGGAATTCCGGCTTGCCGACCAGCGCGTTGAACAACATCAATCCGGCACGCCCGAACGTCCTGATGGTTTTTACGCCACGGTGTCCGAGAGCGGCCAACGCATTTAACAGCATGAGTGGCTTAACTCCCTATTCCCAATAAATCGTCACGATAGTCGCCTGACGGATAACGGAACGGCACAGGCCCATCCGCAATCCCGTCCAGGAACTGCCGCACGCGCGGATCGCAATTTTCCTGCAGCGCCTGGGCGCTACCGTGTGCGACGATCTTTTTGTCTGCCACGATGTAGGCGTAATCAGCAATGCTCAGGACTTCCGGGACATCGTGAGACACCACGATGCAGGTGACGCCCAGCGCACTGTTTAATTCAGATATCAACTTCACCAGCACGCCCATGGTGATAGGGTCCTGCCCGACGAACGGTTCGTCAAACATGATTAAATCAGGTTCCAGTGCGATAGCTCGCGCCAGCGCGGCGCGGCGAGCCATACCGCCAGAGAGTTCAGACGGCATCAGTTTTGCCGCGCCCCTCAGCCCCACGGCCTCAAGCTTCATCATGACGGTGCTTTTCAGCAGCTCTGGCGGCAGGCTGGTATGCTCACGCAGCGGGTAGGCTACGTTATCAAAGACGTTCATGTCGGTGAACAGCGCACCCGACTGAAAAAGCATGCTCATACGCTTGCGGACAGTATACAGACGCGAGCGTGACATCTCCGGAACGTTTTCCCCGTCAAAGAGAATTTCGCCACCGTCCGGGGGGATTTGCCCGCCAATAAGACGCAGCAATGTCGTTTTGCCGATCCCTGACGGCCCCATGATGGCGGTGATTTTTCCACGCGGCACGGTCAGAGAAATATCATCAAATATCAATCGGTTGCCGCGAGAAAAACTGACACCGCGGACATCGACTAAATTCGCCATGGATTGGCTCATTTATGGTTCCTTTCTTACCCTGCTTAACGTTAAGCATTACGCTTAAATCAGCCCTAAACCCAACATTTTTACAGAATATTAGCCGTTGAGGTTAGCGAAAGCTGGCATTTGTTTTACTTTTCCGGCGCATAAAGTCAAAATTAAGAATTCGTTACGTCTCAGACTGTATGCAGCGCCAACATTATGCGCGGTGGACCGGCAAGTATACCTGAAGAAAGGACTTTTGATGCTTTTAGCAACAGCACTGTTAATAATTGGTTTACTTTTGGTGGTCTACAGTGCTGACCGTTTAGTCTTTGCTGCATCAATACTGTGTCGGCTTATTGGCATGCCGCCCATCATTATTGGGATGACCGTTGTCAGCGTTGGCACGTCGCTGCCTGAAATTATTGTGTCCGTGTCAGCCTCACTGCATGGCCAGGTCGATCTCGCTATCGGCACCGCGATTGGCTCGAACATCGTCAATATTTTACTGATTTTAGGCTTAGCCGCGCTGCTGCATCCATTTCGCGTGGATTCTGATGTTCTGCGCCGTGAATTGCCGCTAATGTTAATCGTAAGCCTGCTGGCAGGCTACGTGCTTTATGATGGCGTGTTGAGCTATGACGATGGCATTTTCCTGCTCGCACTCGCCGGGATCTGGCTGCTGTATAGTGTTAAAATCGCCCGTCAGGCTGAAAAACAGGGTAATGACAGCCTGACACGTGAGCAGGTCGCCGAGCTCCCGCGCGAAGGGACGTTGCCCGTAGCCCTGCTGTGGCTTGGTATCGCACTCATCATCATGCCGATGGCTACCCGCATGGTGGTCGATAACGCAACGGTGCTGGCGAACTATTTCGCCATGAGCGAACTGACGATAGGTTTAACGGTCATTGCCATCGGCACCAGCCTGCCAGAACTGGCCACGGCCATCGCGGGCGCGCGTAAAGGTGAAGATGATATTGCGATTGGCAATATCATCGGCTCCAACATTTTTAATATCGCCATCGTAATGGGCCTCCCCGCCCTGATTTCGCCGGGGGCGTTTAACCCCATGGCATTCACGCGCGATTACGGTGTGATGCTGCTGGTCAGCGTTATTTTCGCCCTGCTCTGCTGGCGGCGGAAACGTCAGATTGGCAAAGGCGCAGGCGCGCTGCTGACAGGTGGATTTATCGTATGGATGGCGATGCTGTACTGGCTTTCGCCTCTTCTCTCTGGGTAAATGGAAAAGCATTATGTCGCAAATAGAATTGCAGCCGGGTTTTGACTTTCAGAAAGCAGGCAAAGCCGTACTGGAGATTGAACGTGAAGGTCTGGCGCAGTTAGATCAGTATATTAATCAGGATTTTAGTCTGGCATGTGAGAAACTGTTCCACTGTGCCGGTAAAGTCGTGGTGATGGGGATGGGCAAATCCGGCCACATCGGGCGCAAAATGGCGGCAACCTTTGCCAGCACGGGAACGTCATCGTTCTTCGTTCACCCAGGTGAAGCCGCACACGGCGATCTGGGCATGGTTACCCCACATGATGTCGTTATCGCGCTGTCGAACTCCGGCGAGTCCAATGAGATCCTGGCGCTGATCCCGGTACTGAAGCGGCTGCAGGTGCCCCTGATTTGCATGACCAGCCGCCCGGAAAGCAGTATGGGCCGCGCGGCCGATATTCATCTGTGCGTGAAGGTGCCTAAAGAGGCGTGTCCGCTTGGCCTTGCCCCCACCTCCAGCACGACGGCGGCGCTCGTGATGGGCGATGCCCTCGCGGTCGCGCTGCTTGAGGCCCGGGGTTTTACGCCTGAAGATTTCGCGCTCTCTCACCCTGGCGGTGCGTTAGGACGCAAGCTGCTGCTTCGGGTTAACGATATTATGCACACCGGGGATGAGATCCCTCGCGTCGCTAAAGGGGCGTCCCTGCGCGATGCGTTGCTGGAAATTACCCGCAAAAATCTGGGCATGACGGTGATCTGTGATGACCAGATGAAGATTGAAGGTGTTTTTACTGACGGTGACTTACGTCGGGTGTTCGATATGGGCGTAGATGTCCGCACGCTGGGCATCGCGGATGTAATGACGCCGGGCGGGATCCGCGTGCGTTCGGGCATCCTTGCGGTGGATGTGCTGAACCTGATGCAGTCCCGTCATATCACCGCAGTGATGGTTGCCGATGGCGACCAACTGCTGGGTGTGGTACATATGCATGATCTTCTGCGCGCAGGCGTAGTGTAATGAAGGATAAGACAATGAGTAATGCGGGTGCATCCCTTGCAACCTGTTATGGCCCGGTAAGCACCAGCATGATGGCAAAGGCGGAGAACATTCGTCTGTTGATCCTTGATGTGGATGGCGTGCTCTCCGATGGCCTGATTTACATGGGCAATAACGGCGAAGAGCTGAAAGCATTTAACGTGCGCGACGGATACGGTATTCGCTGCGCGCTCACGTCCGGCATTGAAGTTGCTATCATCACCGGCCGGAAAGCTAAACTGTTAGAAGACCGCTGCGAAACGCTGGGCATTACCCATCTGTATCAGGGGCAATCCGACAAGATGGTTGCTTTTAACGACCTGCTGGGAAAACTGGCTGTCGCACCTGAGAACGTGGCCTATGTTGGGGATGATTTGATCGACTGGCCAGTGATGGCTGAAGTGGGTCTGAGCATTGCCGTTGCCGATGCGCATCCGTTGCTGATCCCGCGCGCTGACTACGTCACCCGCATCAACGGGGGTCGCGGAGCGGTCCGTGAAGTCTGCGATCTGCTTTTGCTGGCGCAGGGCAAGCTTGATGAGGCCAAAGGGCAATCGATATGAGTAAAACCAGACGTTGGGTTATCATTCTGCTGACGCTTGTCGCGCTAATACTGATTGGCGTTAACCTTGCGGATCGTGACGATCCGCAAACAGAAACGGTCAACACCAGCGAGCCAACCTACAAAAGCGATCACAGCGACACGGTGGTGTATAGCCCGGAAGGTGCCCTGAACTACCGCCTGATTGCCCAGCATGTCGAATATTTTTCAGATGACGGCATCTCGTGGTTTACCCAACCGTTGATGACCACATTTGATACGAACAAAGTCCCGACGTGGTCGATTAAATCTGACCGGGCAAAACTGACGAATGACCGTATGCTTTATCTGTATGGCCACGTTGAAGTCAACGCCCTGACTCCTGACTCTCAACTGCGCAAAATCACGACGGATAATGCCCAGATAAACCTGGTCACCCAGGATGTCACGTCGCAGGATCTGGTCACACTGTATGGCACAACATTTAATTCCAGCGGTCTGAGAATGCGCGGGAACTTACGCAGCAAAAACGCCGAGCTGATTGAAAAGGTTAGAACCTCCTATGAAATTCAAAACAAACAAACTCAGCCTTAAAGCTATTATCGCCAGCGCACTGTTGGCAGCCAGTCTTCCCGCGCTTGCTGTCACTGGCGATACTGAGCAGCCGATTCACATTGAATCCGATACGCAGTCTCTGGACATGCAGGGTAACGTCGTCACCTTTACCGGCAACGTCGTGATGACCCAGGGCACGATTAAAATCAATGCCGACAAAGTGGTCGTTACCCGTCCGGGCGGCGAGCAGGGCAAAGAGATTATCGATGGCTATGGCAACCCGGCCACGTTTTACCAGATGCAGGACAACGGCAAACCGGTTAAAGGCCGCGCGTCGCATATGCATTACGAGCTGGCAAAAGATCTGGTCATCCTGACGGGCAACGCCTATCTGGAACAGCTGGACAGCAATATCACCGGCGACAAGATCACCTATCTGGTGAAAGAGCAGAAAATGCAGGCCTCCAGCGAGAAAGGCAGACGCGTGACTACCGTGCTTGTTCCGTCGCAGCTGCAGGATAAAGGCAAAGGCCAGGCTCCGGCACAAAAGAAGAGTAACTAATTCGTTATGGCAACATTAACTGCAAAAAACCTCGCGAAAGCGTATAAGGGCCGTCGCGTCGTCGAAGACGTCAGTTTGACCGTCAACTCCGGTGAAATTGTCGGTTTGCTTGGCCCTAACGGTGCGGGTAAAACCACCACCTTCTACATGGTGGTGGGTATTGTTTCACGCGATGCAGGCAACATTATCATTGATGATGAAGACATCAGCCTGCTGCCGCTGCATGCCCGCGCGCGTCGTGGTATCGGCTATCTGCCTCAGGAAGCGTCAATCTTCCGTCGCCTGAGCGTCTACGATAACCTGATGGCCGTTCTGCAGATCCGTGACGATCTGACTAACGAACAGCGCCACGATCGTGCCAACGAGCTGATGGAAGAGTTTCATATCGAACATCTGCGCGACAGCCTCGGTCAGGCGCTGTCCGGGGGTGAACGTCGCCGCGTGGAAATTGCACGCGCGCTGGCAGCAAACCCGAAATTTATCCTGCTGGATGAACCTTTCGCGGGCGTTGACCCCATCTCCGTTATCGACATCAAACGTATTATCGAGCACCTGCGTGACAGCGGGCTCGGCGTACTGATCACCGACCACAACGTCCGTGAAACGCTGGCCGTCTGTGAACGTGCTTATATCGTGAGCCAGGGCCATCTGATCGCCCACGGAACACCGCAAGCGATCCTCGAAGATGAGCATGTTAAGCGCGTGTACCTTGGGGAAGACTTCAGACTCTGATAGGGTAGAGGTAACGTAACGCCGGACCGGAGAAAAATGCTCTGAACATGAAGCAAGGTTTGCAATTAAGGCTCAGCCAACAACTGGCAATGACGCCGCAGCTACAGCAGGCGATCCGTCTGCTGCAGCTGTCCACGTTAGAACTCCAGCAGGAGCTCCAGCAGGCGCTGGACAGTAACCCCCTGCTGGAGCAAACCGATCTTCATGACGAGGTAGATACCCAGGAAACGCAAGACACTGAAACGCTCGACTCCGTTGATGCACTCGAACAAAAAGAGATGCCGGATGAGCTTCCGCTTGATGCCAGCTGGGATGAAATCTACACCGCCGGAACCCCTTCCGGCACGCGTGCAGACTACCAGGACGACGAGCTGCCGGTCTATCAGGGAGAAACCACCCAGTCGCTGCAGGATTACCTGATGTGGCAGGTTGAGTTAACTCCCTTCTCCGATACCGATCGCGCCATTGCAACCTCCATTGTCGATGCCGTGGATGACACCGGCTATCTGACCGTCACGCTGGACGACATTCTGGAAAGCATCGGCAACGATGAGATCGAACTCGAAGAGATCGAGGCCGTGCTGAAGCGCATTCAGCGTTTCGACCCGGTCGGCGTGGCCGCAAAAGATCTCCGCGACTGCCTGCTGATCCAGCTGTCTCAGTTTGCCAAAGAGACGCCGTGGATTGACGAAGCCCGCGTGATCATCAGCAGCCATCTTGATCTGCTCGCAAACCATGATTTCCGCACCCTGATGCGCGTCACGCGCCTGAAGGAAGAAGTGCTGAAAGAAGCGGTCAACCTGATCCAGTCCCTCGATCCGCGCCCCGGCCAGTCGATCCAGACCGGCGAACCTGAATATGTGATCCCCGATGTGCTGGTGCGAAAACATAACGATCGCTGGGTCGTAGAGCTGAATTCTGACAGTATCCCTCGCCTGCAAATCAACCAGCAGTATGCCTCCATGTGCACCAGCGCGCGTAATGACGCCGACAATCAGTACATTCGCAGCAATCTGCAGGAAGCACGCTGGTTGATCAAAAGTCTGGAGAGCCGAAATGATACGCTGCTGCGCGTAAGCCGCTGTATTGTCGAGCAGCAGCAGGCGTTCTTTGAGCAGGGCGAAGAGTTTATGAAACCGATGGTTCTGGCGGATATCGCCCAGGCCGTCGAGATGCACGAATCGACCATTTCTCGCGTGACCACGCAGAAGTATCTGCACAGTCCGCGCGGTATTTTTGAGCTTAAGTATTTCTTCTCAAGCCATGTGAGCACCGAGGGCGGAGGCGAAGCCTCGTCGACGGCAATCCGTGCGCTGGTGAAGAAGTTGATCGCCGCGGAAAACCCCGCGAAGCCACTGAGTGACAGTAAGTTAACCACCATGCTGTCCGACCAGGGTATTATGGTGGCACGTCGTACTGTTGCGAAGTATCGAGAGTCTTTATCCATTCCGCCGTCTAACCAGCGTAAACAGCTGGTCTGACACAACCGATAAGGAAGACACTATGCAGCTCAACATCACAGGACACAATGTCGAGATTACTGAAGCGTTACGCGATTTTTTGAACACGAAGTTCGCGAAGCTTGAGCAGTATTTCGAAAGGATCAATCAGGTCTATATTGTGTTGAAAGTGGAGAAAGTGACTCATATCTCGGATGCAACCCTGCACGTGAACGGGGGTGAACTCCATGCCAGTGCGGAAGGGCAAGACATGTACGCGGCTATCGACGGCTTGATTGATAAGCTTGCGCGACAGCTTAATAAACATAAAGATAAACTGAAACAACACTAATTGTCCGGGCAGTTAACGGGTGCAGGACGGCCTGTTGTAAAACACAACAGGCCATTTGTACGGTTAGCGCTTAGGTGAAATTATGATGAACAACGATTCCGCTCTTCAACTGAGCAATGTCCTTAACCAGGAATGTACCCGCAGTGGCGTTCACTGCCAGAGCAAAAAACGTGCGCTGGAGATCATCAGTGAACTGGCCGCAAAGCAGCTGGGCCTGCCGCCACAGGTGGTATTTGAAGCGATCCTGACCCGTGAAAAAATGGGCAGTACCGGCATCGGCAATGGCATTGCGATCCCGCATGGCAAACTGGAAGAGGACACCCTGCGTGCCGTCGGCGTGTTTGTACAGCTGGAAACGCCTATCGCCTTCGACGCCATTGATAACCAGCCCGTCGATCTCCTCTTCGCGCTGCTGGTGCCGGCCGACCAGACGAAAACGCATCTGCATACGCTGTCGCTGGTTGCCAAACGTCTGGCCGATAAAACCATTTGTCGTCGCCTGCGCTCAGCCCAAAGTGATGAAGAGCTATACCAGATAATCACCGAAGCAGAAGGCAATCAGGATAATGCATAATCGGGAGATGGCGTTTACATCTGTTGTCCTGGGGAGAAACGGAACATGGTGTTGATGATTGTCAGCGGCCGTTCAGGGTCGGGAAAGTCCGTGGCCCTGCGCGCGCTGGAAGATATGGGCTTTTACTGCGTAGATAACCTGCCCGTCGTGTTGTTACCCGAACTGGCACGGACGCTTGCGGACAGACAAATCTCTGCGGCGGTCAGCATTGACGTCCGTAACATGCCTGAATCACCCGAAGTGTTTGAGCAGGCCATGAGCAATCTGCCGGAGTGCTTCTCGCCGCAGCTGCTGTTCCTTGATGCTGACCGCAACACGTTGATCCGTCGCTACAGCGATACCCGACGTCTGCACCCGCTCTCCAGTAAAAATCTCTCTCTGGAAAGCGCCATCGATGAAGAGAGCGATCTGCTTGAGCCTCTGCGCTCCCGCGCCGACCTGATTGTCGACACGTCAGAAATGTCCGTGCACGAGCTGGCAGAAATGCTGCGTACCCGCCTGCTCGGCAAGCGTGAGCGCGAGCTGACGATGGTGTTTGAATCCTTCGGCTTTAAGCACGGCATACCTATCGATGCGGATTATGTTTTCGACGTGCGCTTCCTGCCGAACCCGCACTGGGATCCCAAACTGCGTCCCATGACCGGTCTGGATAAGCCCGTGGCGGCCTTCCTCGACAGGCACACAGAAGTACACAATTTTATTTACCAGACGCGCAGCTACCTTGAGCTATGGTTACCGATGCTGGAAACAAACAATCGTAGCTACCTGACGGTGGCGATTGGCTGTACCGGCGGTAAACATCGTTCGGTCTATATTGCCGAACAGCTGGCCGACTATTTCCGCTCGCGCGGGAAGAACGTTCAGTCCCGTCATCGCACGCTGGAAAAACGTAAAACATGACCGTAAAACAGACCGTCGAGATCACCAACAAGCTGGGCATGCACGCACGCCCGGCGATGAAGTTGTTTGAACTGATGCAGGGTTTTGATGCGGAGGTTCTGCTGCGTAACGATGAAGGCACAGAGGCAGAGGCCAACAGCGTGATTGCACTGCTGATGCTGGACTCTGCCAAAGGACGCCAGATTGAAGTCGAGGCGACCGGTCCCCAGGAAGAAGAGGCGCTTGCGGCGGTGATTGCCCTGTTCAATGCCGGGTTTGACGAAGACTGAACCCTGTCTCTGGCGGGTGGCGCTACGCTTACCCGCCCTACATCAGCTTATTTCTCTCCATAAACCCTTCCCCACCCAGCTGACGCATCTGGCGCATAATCCATGCCTGACGGCTTCGCACGTATCCTGACGGCGCACCAGCCTTAAATTTGATGGGGTTCGGCAGAACGGCAGCCAACAGCGCGGCCTCTGACATGCTCAGACGGCTGGCGGGTTTATTGAAATAACGTTGTGACGCCGCTTCAACACCAAATATACCTTCACCGAACTCAGCGATATTCAGGTACACCGTCAAAATCCGCTTCTTACTCCAGACGGTTTCTATCCCCAGCGTCAGCCCCGCTTCCAGCCCTTTTCGCACCCAGCTGCGGCCATCCCACAAAAACAGATTCTTGGCCGTCTGCTGCGACAGGGTCGATGCCCCGCGCACGCGGTTCTCATTACGCTCGTTATGGGCCAGCGCTTTCTCAATTGCTGACACGTCAAAGCCCCAGTGCTCCGGGAATTTCTGGTCTTCAGCGGCAATCACCGCCAGCCCCATCCAGGGCGAGATCTCATCCATGCTCACCCAGTCGGAGTGAGCGACGTAGCTGAAATCCCCTGAGAACCATGCGCTAAGCTGACGTTCAACCATTACGGCGGAAAACGGTACCGGAAGAATGCTGAACAGGGCGATACCGCCGCCCCAGAACACTGCCAGCACCAGCACAATACGTAGCAGGATGCGCTTTAGCCACGCACCCGCGGAGAATTTGCGGCTCATTCGGTCAGAACCAACACTCTGTCCACCAGCTTTTCAATGCCGGTAGCCGCCTCGGCAATATTCTGCGCGAGCATATACGCAGGGGTGGTGACAACCTTGTTCTCTTCATCGACCACAATGTCATCGACCGGACAGGGAACATGTTCTCCTCCCATATCCTCGACAATCTCGGCGGTATCAATATCCGTTCCGATGGTCAGGCGCAGGGGGAACTCAAAGATTCGGGGCAGCATCGCCGGTGCGATACAGATAAAGCCCTGTGGTTTCCCGGCCGCATGCATGGCCTGCGATAGCGCTTTCAGATCCGGGTCGATCTGGCATTCCGCCCCCTGAGCCGCAAACGTGCTGAGGTTTTTGGCCGCACCAAAACCACCCGGCACAATTAGCGCATCCAGCGCCGAAGCGTCCGCCTGCACCAGCGGATGAATATCGCCCCGGACAATGCGCGCCGCTTCAATGAGCACGTTGCGGGTCTCTGCCATCGGCTCGCCGGTCAGATGATTAATGACGTCCGCCTGTTTTTTATCCGGCGCGAAACAGACAACCTCAGCCCCCCGTCGGGACAATGCCAGCAGCGTTAATACGGCTTCATGTATCTCTGAACCATCGTAAACGCCGCAACCACTCAGCACGACACCAATCTTTTTCATTCTGACGATCCTTCTCTCCAACGCGCTGAAGCATATTAATAATTCTGATTAAAACGCTATGCTTCACACATTTCACTGATTCATGTAACAAACCATTTAAGATTTGCTATCTTATCTGCGTGCGGCCTCATTATTCAGGCGGCGTCCAAGCGAAAACAACACAAATAAATCCGGCGCAGCCACGATTTCCCTGGTGTTGGCGCAGTATTCGCGCACCCCGGTTAAGCCGGGGTCATTTTTTTCTGGCATCCACCCAGGCTTTTAATACCGCCACATCGTTCTGCCACTCCTGTTTCATCTCCTCAACCCATTCACCTACGTTATCTTCCCATGCAGGTAAATCAGGAGATTGAATCTGTTGGCCCAGCTGCTGGAGATGGCGTAATCCCACCGAACCGGCTGCGCCTTTAATCTTGTGCCCCTCTTCAAGAATGCCTTTCTGGTCACGCGCCGTCAGGTTCGACTCCAGCACGCTCAAATATCCCGGCATCATTTTCTCAAATACGGCCAGGCCATCGGTAATAAGCTTCGGGCCAACCAGATCGATATACTGCTCCAGCATTGCGGTATCGAGCAGCGTTTGAACCTTCGCGCTATCAACAGACGTCATGGTGCTCTCCTCTTCATCACAGGTATCCCAGAACTTCTTGATCATGGCAGTCAGTGCAGGCACTGCCAGCGGCTTACTGAGCACGTCATCCATACCGGCATCGAGGTACTCTTTTTTATCCTTCAGCACGTTCGCCGTCAGCGCAACCAGCGGCGGCAGCTCGTCGGCGGCATATTTGCTCGTGAGCTCACGGGAGATATCCAGCCCGGTCATATCCGGGAGCTGAATATCCAGCAGAACCAGGTCGTATTCGCCCGGGGTAAACATCTCCAGCGCGGCCTTACCGGTCATCGCTACGTCCACGCTGTTGCCCAGTTTTTCCAGCACGGAACGCGCGACAATCACGTTCAGCTCAATGTCTTCCACCAGCAAAACGTGCAGCGCCGGCAGCGGCATGTCGTCGTTATCAAAGGTATCTTCCACCTCTTCTGCCACCGCTGGCGCATGCACCGTCAGCGTGAAGGTGGACCCTTTACCCGGATGGCTGGCAACCGTGATATCACCGCCCATGCTTTTCGCCAGACGTTTTGATACCGCCAGGCCAATTCCGGTGCCGGTTGCCGGTTTACCACCGTTGCTGTCCTTCACCTGATAGTACATGGCAAAGATCTTATCCTGCTCTTCCTGCGGAATGCCGATGCCCGAGTCCTCAACCTCAAAGTGCAGCATGTCCCCTTCGTCATAGCGGATCCGCACCGCAACCTGCCCCTTCTGGGTAAACTTCACGGCGTTGCTGATAAGGTTCCACAAGATCTGACGCAGGCGCGTGCCGTCTGTCACCACTTTATGCGGTAACGGCAGCGTCGGTTCCAGCACGAAGCGCAGCCCCTTTTGCTGGGCCTGCAGGCCCGAGAGGTTCTCCAGGTCAGCAAGGAAACCGGTGAAATCAACCGGCTGGTTATCGAGCTGGACCTTACGGCGCTCCATTTTATCCATATCGATAATATCGTTAAAGATATTGCCCAGCGTGACGGCGGAAACGTGGATCGTTTTGAGGTATTTTTCCTGCTCGCCGGTCAGGTCAGTGTCCAACAGAATGCGGCTCAACCCCACAATGCCGTTCAGCGGCGTACGCAGCTCGTGGCTGATGGTCGAGATAAAGGTCGTTTTGTCACGGCTGGCGCGCTCAAGCGCATCCTGATAACGCTTACGCTCGGTGATATCACGCCCAAAGCCCATCAGGCCGTGGCGTTTCCCCACGCGGTCGTAGTACGGCACCTTACGGATTTCAAAGCAGGCTTTGCGCCCGTCGGGATAGTCCAGCCACTGTTCATAGGTCAGCGACACGTTGTGGCGGAAGACTTTTTCATCGGTCTCCATCACTTTCGCTGCGGCCTCTTCGGAATAGACGTCCTGCGGCTTAAGGTTAACCAGCTGCTTTTCGCTTTTCCCGGTCAACAGCTCCATCGCGCGGTTACAGCCGGAAAACTCTTTATCTTCATTGCGGTAGAAAACCAGATCCGGTGAGGCATCCAGGAAGGAGCGCAGGAAAGAGGATTGCTGTTCGAGCTGGATCTGCGTGACTTCACGCTCTTTCATTTCGATTTTCAGCTGTTCCAGCGTGGCCTGTCGTTCGGCTTCCGCCTTCTCGCGGTCCGAAATCTCCTGGTTCAGCTGCGCAATGTTGTCCTTGAGCTGGACGTTAAGCTTGAGGTCGCGCTCGCGCATCTCTTCCAGCTTATCCACCAGTTTTGATAAACGCTGGCGAGACTCCTCCAGCTGCTCAACCACCACGGAGAGGAAATATACCGCCCAGGGGGTAATCAACAGGCCGAAGAATATAGAGCGGATCACGTCGATACTTTCGACCTGGCCATGCAGAACCATGGTGACTGCCATTTGCACGACAATCGCCAGAACAACCAGTGCCAAAGCCAGCAGCATGGAGAAACGCACCAGCCCAAGCTTCATCATCAGGTCGACGTAATACTGGGCAAGCATTCGAATTTGCTTCATAGAGGATCCCTTCACGACGTTATCGCTCAATAATACTCAAATTCGCGGCGCGGCGTTGAAGGTTGTGAGAAAAAGTGCGGGGTGAAACAGGAGATTAGCCTCGCTCCCGGGGAAACGGGAGCGAGGAGAGGTCTGTCAGGAACGTCTCAGCAGCAGCCAGAGGCTGATCAGGAAGAAGCTGGCGCTCGGCAGCAGCGCACCGATAATCGGCGGAATGCCATAAACCAGCGTCAGCGGACCAAAGATCTGGTCAAGGACGTAGAACACAAAGCCGAAGCTGATACCGGTGACGACGCGCACGCCCATCGGCACGCTACGCAGCGGGCCAAAGATAAACGACAGCGCCATCAGCATCATGACCGCGACAGACATCGGCTGGAAGATTTTGCTCCACATATTGAGCTGGTAACGCCCGGCGTCCTGCCCACTCGATTTCAGGTACTTCACGTAGTTATGCAAGCCGCTGATTGAAAGCGCATCAGGATCCAGTGCAACCACGCCCAGCTTGTCCGGGGTCAGGTTGGTTTTCCAGGTGCCGGACACCGTCTGCGTACCGGTGATCTGTTTCGGGTCTTTCAGGTTAGATTCATCCACCTGAGACAAACGCCACTGCCTGTGGTCAGGGTCGAACTTCGCAGAGGAGGCGTGACGAACAGACTGTAAACGGCGCTCATCGTTAAAGGTGTAAATGCTCACACCGCCCAGTTCATCATCACCTTTCACGCGCTCGATATAGACGAAGCTATTACCGTCTTTCGCCCACAGACCTTGCTGGGTTGAAAGCAGCGAGCCACCGTACATGGCCTGAGCACGATAGTTACGCGCCATCTGCTCGCCCTGCGGCGCCACCCACTCGCCAATCGCCATGGTCAGCAGCACCAGCGGGATAGCGGTTTTCATGACCGACAGCGCAACCTGCATGCGGGTAAAACCCGATGCCTGCATAACCACCAGCTCGCTGCGCTGCGCAAGCATCCCCAGCCCCAGCAGCGCGCCCAGCAGGGCCGCCATCGGGAAGAAGATCTGAATATCTTTCGGGGCGCTGAGGAGGGTATACATCCCTGCCCCCATCGCGTCGTAACTCCCCTGCCCGGCTTTTTTCAGCTGGTCGACAAATTTAATAATGCCGGAGAGTGAAACCAGCATGAACAGGGTCATCATGATGGTGGTAAAAATTGTTTTACCGATATAGCGGTCAAGAACGCCAAATGCCTGCATTAGATGGCTCCTTTACGCGTAAACCGGGCGCGAATTCGACGCATCGGCACCGTATCCCACAAGTTAAGTCCTACCGCTAACAGCAGATACAGACCATTGACTACCCAGGTCCAGATCATTGGGTCGATCTTCCCTTTCCCACCGTTAGACTTGATCGAAGTCTGGAGCAGGAAGAACACCAGATAGAGCAGCATAGCCGGCAGCATCGACAGCACGCGACCCTGACGAGGGTTGACCACGCTCAGTGGCACAACCATCAGCGCCATCATAAATACGGTGAATACCAGAGTGATTCGCCAGTGCAGCTCAGCCCGCGCGCGGTCGGTATCGGTATTGAAAAGGGTCCGCATGTCCATCTGCTCGGTGTCGGTCGGATCGAGCGCTACCGCCTGGTGACCGATAATCGCCTGGTAGTTCTGGAAATCGGTGATACGGAAGTCACGCAGCATCGCTGTGCCTTCAAAGCGCGTGCCTTTGTTCAGCGTCACTACCTGAGAGCCATCTTTACGCTGTGCCAGTTGACCAGAATCAGCCACCACCACGGAAGGACGGGCGTTTCCTTTGGTGCGTAACTGGGCAAGAAACACATCGTTAAAGCGGCTGCCGTCAACGCTTTCGATGAAGAGAACGGAGTTACCGTCGGTGGCCTGCTGGAACTGGCCCTGTGCCAGCGCCGCCAGACCCGGGTTGGCTTTGGCTTCCGCCAGGACTTCATCCTGGTGGCGGGAGGACGTTGGGCCTGCCCACATCACATTCACGGCAGCCACGATCCCGGTAAACAGCGCCAGTACCATCGCCGCTTTTACCAGTACGGCTTTGCTTAAGCCGCAGGCATGCATGACCGTGATTTCACTTTCGGTGTAGAGCCTGCCGAGCGTCATCAGCAAACCGAGGAAAAGGCTTAACGGCAGGATAAGCTGCGCCATTTCCGGCACGCCTAACCCGAGCAGAGAAAGCACCAGATTTGTTGGGATTTCACCGTCAACCGCCGCGCCGAGGATCCTGACCAGCTTCTGACAGAAAAAGATCAGAAGAAGGATAAAGAGGATCGCCAGTTGGCTCTTGAGCGTCTCCCGCACCAGATATCTTATGATTATCACTTTAAATACGCCCGTTAAAACTCGTCTTTTGCAGGAATTTAGCTTGTTTCATGGCTTAAACGTCATTTATTCTCTTGAGTCGTCGAAATCATCGCTAAGATTATAAAACCCGGCGGATTCGCGCTTCAGAACATTTAATGACGTGCCGAAACCGTAGTAACGTAAGATTAACACGAAGTCACCACAACCGCGGACATGAGTTACGAAAGGTTTCAATTCTATCCGTAGCTGCCGCCGTTGTCTTTAAGATTCAGGAGCGTAGTGCATGGAGTTCAGTGTAAAAAGCGGTAGCCCGGAGAAACAGCGGAGTGCCTGCATCGTTGTGGGCGTCTTTGAACCGCGCCGACTCTCCCCGATCGCCGAACAACTCGACAAGATCAGTGACGGCTACATCAGCGCCCTGCTGCGCCGTGGCGAACTGGAAGGCAAACCTGGGCAGACGCTGTTACTGCACCATGTTCCGAACGTGCTGTCCGAACGTATTCTGCTGATTGGCTGCGGCAAAGAGCGCGAGCTGGACGAGCGTCAGTACAAGCAGGTTATTCAGAAAACGATTAACACGCTGAATGATACCGGCTCAATGGAAGCCGTCTGCTTCCTGACCGAACTGCACGTCAAAGGCCGCAACACCTACTGGAAAGTTCGTCAGGCCGTCGAAACGGCAAAAGAGAGCCTTTACAGTTTTGACCAGTTAAAGACCAACAAGAGCGAGCCGCGTCGTCCGCTGCGTAAGATGGTCTTTAACGTGCCAACCCGTCGCGAGCTGACCAGCGGCGAGCGCGCCATTCAGCACGGTCTGGCCATTGCCGCAGGCATCAAAGCAGCCAAAGACCTGGGTAACATGCCGCCAAACATTTGTAACGCCGCGTACCTGGCTTCTCAGGCGCGTCAGCTGGCCGACGCCTACAGCAAAAATGTCATTACCCGCGTCATCGGCGAACAGCAGATGAAAGAGCTGGGGATGCACTCTTATCTGGCGGTCGGTAACGGCTCCCAGAATGAATCCCTGATGTCGGTGATTGAGTACAAGGGCAATCCGTCCGAAGACGCGCGCCCGATTGTGCTGGTCGGTAAAGGCCTGACCTTCGACTCCGGCGGTATCTCCATCAAGCCTGCCGAAGGCATGGACGAGATGAAGTACGACATGTGCGGCGCCGCTGCGGTGTATGGCGTGATGCGTATGGTCGCTGAACTTCAGCTGCCGATTAACGTGGTTGGCGTGCTGGCGGGCTGCGAAAACATGCCTGGCGGCCGCGCTTATCGTCCGGGTGACGTACTGACCACCATGTCCGGCCAGACCGTTGAAGTGCTGAACACCGACGCCGAAGGCCGTCTGGTACTGTGCGACGTGCTGACCTACGTTGAGCGCTTCGAGCCTGAAGCGGTAATCGACGTGGCAACCCTGACCGGCGCCTGCGTGATCGCGCTGGGCCACCACATTACCGGCCTGATGTCGAACCATAACCCGCTGGCACACGAGCTTATCGGCGCGTCTGAACAGGCCGGTGACCGCGCATGGCGTCTGCCGCTGGGCGATGAGTTCCAGGATCAGCTGGAGTCCAACTTTGCGGATATGGCGAACATCGGCGGCCGTCCTGGTGGCGCAATCACCGCGGGCTGCTTCCTGTCGCGCTTCACCCGCAAGTACAACTGGGCGCACCTCGATATCGCGGGCACCGCATGGCGCTCCGGTAAAGCCAAAGGCGCAACCGGTCGTCCAGTGGCGCTGCTGTCGCAGTTCCTGCTCAATCGTGCGGGTTTTAACGGCGACGAGTGATGTAAAACGCCGGGTGGCGGCTTCGCCTTACCCGGCCTACAGCGTCACTCAACCGTAGGCCGGGTAAGCGTAGTGCCACCCGGCTTTGCATTTGAATCCACGACAAGAAGCCCCATATATGAAGAATGCAACGTTCTACCTTCTGGACAACGACACCCATCAGGATGGCCTTAGCGCCGTTGAACAACTGGTGTGTGAAATTGCCGCAGAACGTTGGCGCGCAGGCAAACGCGTGTTGATTGCCTGTGAAGATGAGCAGCAGGCGATTCGCCTCGACGAAGCGCTATGGGCGCGCCCGCCGGAGAGTTTTGTTCCGCATAACCTGTCAGGCGAAGGCCCGCGCGGCGGTGCACCGGTAGAAATTGCCTGGCCGCAGAAGCGCAACAGCAGCGCGCGAGATATTCTCATCAGCCTGCGGATAGACTTTGCAGATTTTGCCACCGCTTTCACAGAAGTGGTAGACTTTGTCCCTCACGAAGAATCTTTGAAACAACTGGCGCGCGAACGCTACAAAGCGTACCGCCTGGCTGGTTTTAACCTGAATACGGCAACCTGGAAATAATGGAAAAGACATATAACCCACGCGATATCGAACAGCCGCTTTACGAGCACTGGGAACAGCAGGGCTATTTCAAGCCTAACGGCGATGAAAGCAAAGAGTCCTTCTGCATCATGATCCCGCCGCCGAACGTCACCGGCAGTTTGCATATGGGTCATGCTTTCCAGCAAACCATCATGGATACCATGATCCGCTACCAGCGCATGCAGGGTAAAAACACCCTGTGGCAGGCGGGGACGGACCACGCGGGTATCGCGACCCAGATGGTGGTTGAGCGTAAAATTGCCGCTGAAGAAGGTAAAACCCGCCACGACTACGGTCGCGACGCGTTCATCGACAAAATCTGGCAGTGGAAAGCGGAATCCGGCGGCACCATTACCCGTCAGATGCGCCGTCTCGGCAACTCCGTGGACTGGGAGCGCGAGCGCTTTACCATGGATGAAGGCCTGTCCAATGCCGTTAAAGAAGTCTTCGTGCGCCTGTATAAAGAAGACCTGATTTACCGCGGCAAGCGACTGGTAAACTGGGATCCAAAGCTGCGCACCGCCATCTCTGACCTGGAAGTGGAAAACCGCGAGTCTAAAGGCTCCATGTGGCACATCCGCTATCCGCTGGCCGACGGCGCGAAAACCGCAGACGGTAAAGATTACCTGGTGGTGGCAACGACCCGTCCGGAAACCCTGCTGGGCGATACCGGCGTGGCCGTTAACCCGGAAGATCCGCGTTATAAAGATCTGATCGGCAAATTCGTGGTGCTGCCGCTGGTGAACCGCCGTATTCCGATTGTGGGCGACGAACACGCCGACATGGAAAAAGGCACCGGCTGCGTGAAAATCACCCCGGCGCACGACTTCAACGACTACGAAGTCGGCCGTCGTCACGCCCTGCCGATGATCAACATTCTGACCTTCGACGGCGATATCCGCGAAAGCGCAGAAGTGTACGACACCAAAGGCGAAGAGTCTGACGTTTACTCAAGCGACATCCCGGCTGAGTTCCAGAAGCTGGAGCGCTTTGCCGCACGTAAAGCCATCGTTGCTGCCGTAGATGCACTCGGCCTGCTGGAAGAGGTCAAGCCTCACGATCTGACCGTGCCGTACGGCGACCGCGGTGGCGTAGTTATCGAGCCAATGCTGACCGACCAGTGGTACGTGCGTGCCGACGTGCTGGCAAAACCGGCGGTTGAAGCCGTTGAAAACGGCAGCATCCAGTTTGTGCCTAAGCAGTACGAAAACATGTACTTCTCCTGGATGCGTGATATTCAGGACTGGTGTATTTCTCGTCAGCTGTGGTGGGGTCACCGTATCCCGGCATGGTACGACAACGAAGGCAACGTCTACGTTGGCCGCACCGAAGACGAAGTGCGTCAGGAAAACAACCTGAGCGCGGACGTTGCGCTGCGTCAGGACGAAGACGTGCTGGATACCTGGTTCTCCTCCGCGCTGTGGACCTTCTCAACCCTCGGCTGGCCGGAAAACACCGACGCGCTGCGTCAGTTCCACCCAACCAGCGTGATGGTGTCCGGCTTCGACATCATCTTCTTCTGGATCGCCCGCATGATCATGATGACCATGCACTTCATCAAAGATGAAGACGGTAAGCCGCAGGTTCCTTTCCATACCGTCTACATGACCGGCCTGATCCGCGATGACGAAGGCCAGAAGATGTCCAAGTCCAAGGGTAACGTTATTGACCCGCTGGATATGGTTGACGGTATCTCTCTGGAAGACCTGCTGGAAAAACGTACCGGCAACATGATGCAGCCGCAGCTGGCAGAGAAAATCCGCAAGCGTACCGAGAAGCAGTTCCCGAACGGAATTGAGTCTCACGGTACCGACGCCCTGCGCTTCACCCTGGCGGCGCTGGCCTCTACCGGCCGTGACATCAACTGGGACATGAAGCGTCTGGAAGGTTACCGTAACTTCTGTAACAAGCTGTGGAACGCCAGCCGCTTCGTGCTGATGAACACCGAAGATCAGGATTGCGGCTTCAACGGCGGCGAAATGACTCTGTCTCTGGCGGACCGCTGGATCCTGGCGGAATTCAACCAGACGGTGAAAGCGTTCCGTGAGGCGCTGGACAGCTATCGCTTCGATATCGCTGCGGGCATCCTGTACGAATTCACCTGGAACCAGTTCTGCGACTGGTATCTGGAGCTGGCGAAGCCGGTGATGAACGGCGGAACCGAGGCGGAGCTGCGCGGCACGCGCAACACGCTGATTACCGTTCTGGAAGGTCTGCTGCGCCTGGCGCATCCGGTGATTCCATTCATCACCGAAACCATCTGGCAGCGCGTGAAGGTGATTGCAGGTATTAATGCGGACACGATCATGCTGCAACCGTTCCCGGAATTCGATGCGGCTAAGGTTGATGAAGCGGCGTCAGCGGATACCGAGTGGCTGAAGCAGGCGATCGTTGCAGTACGTAACATCCGTGCTGAAATGAACATCGCCCCTGGCAAACCGCTGGAGCTGCTGCTGCGCGGCTGCAGCAAGGCTGCCGTTCGTCGCGTCAGCGAGAACAACACCTTCCTGAAAACCATGGCGCGTCTGGACAGCATCACCGTGCTGCCTGCGGATGACAAAGGTCCGGTTTCCGTGACTAAAATCATCGATGGCGCCGAGCTGCTGATCCCGATGGCAGGCCTGATCGACAAGGACGCCGAGCTGGCGCGTCTGGCGAAAGAAGTGGCGAAAGTCGACGTGGAAATTGGCAAAATCGAAAGCAAGCTGGCGAACGAAGGCTTTGTCGCCCGCGCGCCGGAAGCGGTCATTGCCAAAGAGCGTGAACGCCTGGTTGCTTTCGCCGATGCGAAGACCAAGCTGATTGAGCAGCAGGCGGTTATTGCGGCGCTGTAATAGCATGAAAACGCCGGAGACTCTCTCCGGCGTTTTCTTTTATAACGCATTTTTTATTCGCACCAACTTCCCGTCCGGCATGGTTATCCAGTAATACTCACTACCGCTGAAAGAGAATTTTTCATAGTAACCTTGCTCATAATCCACGCTCATAAGCATATTTTTCTCGACACAATGTTTTTCTGTTTCTTTTATCGGAGGCAGGCAATACATATCGCCGTCACCTGAGCTTACAAAATCAGTAAAGCCATCACCGATATCCCAAAAGGTAATGTTATAGCCATCGGATGATGGTATGTGATAAAGTTTTTTCAGTTCTTCTTTATGATCCAGATACCAATGAATACGTCCCCACTCCGTTAAAGCCAGATGGTCTACCAGGATTCCATAGGCCTCAAATTTTCTGTGTTTGCTGGCAAACTCCTTGAGGACAAATCCGGGATCATACTCAGCATGACTACCGGCGCGGATGATTGTCACTGGTCGTTGAGTCCAGAGTAAATAGCAAGTTATCAACAGCACCAGGCTAAGAAAAACCGCTTTACGTTTCCGATGATTAAGCATCAAACGCCACCGTTTATATGAACATAAGCTCTGAAATTTGTCATGAAGGGTTTAAATGCATAATCGCGATGTCGCTGCAAAAAAAACCAAATGCGGAAGAAACGAAAGTTCTTATATAATTCATTAGTAATATCTTCCTTACCAAGACCAAAGTGATCCTGCCCGGTAAATAAAAGCAACCCCTCCCAGGATACAGCATTGCGATGGAAACGTTCCAGGCTGACTTTCTGGGCATAAATATCATGCACGCTTATTCCCAACCCATTAAATCTATCGATGAAACGGTTAAATTTTGGCAGCCTGACATTTCTAGTGATATATCCGTTTAAAGTCGTAAGAAAATTAAAATTAATCCCTATCTGCTGTTTCAGATAGAAACGTTCATTTATCTCCTTCTGAATGCCATGCAGCAAATCATTTGTTCCTGTACCTCTAATCACTTCTGCATATGCTCGATTCAGACGCTCACTGTTCCATGATCCTCCATTACCGTAATGAAAATGATTAATCAACTCACCTATAAGGGGGGCGTATGGCCCGTGAGCAAATTGTGTCGACAGTTCTATCATCTCATCAAACATAATCTCAGCGCAGCGCTGACGGCTAATTGACACACCCTGCTGTTTCCGTAGTCCGAAGTCCGCCACGCGAGGACTATAGAAATTATCCGCATTGAATTGCAAACACCTGAACGGGTCTACCCGCGCAGAGATGTCCTCAAGTCCTAATAACTGGAAATCACTATCGACTAAATCTCCACACTGCATATCATCTACATAATAATTTTCAAAACGATGGAACGTGGAAAAAACGTCACACGGCAAAGACATTGATAAAAGCGTATCTATATTCATAATTCATCATCCTGATAAATAATAACAGCGCACTTCTCAACAACAGAAAATAATATAATTTTGAAAAAGAAAACATGAGCGACACGGTATAAACACCATGTGGATGATGAAAATTCTTCCCTGTCGTTATCTCTACCTTGCATGATTGTAAAGAGGGTGGTATCAAATATCACTCTGATGCATTTTTTTTGATTGAGTAACAAAATGAGTTCCACGCAGCACCTCCCTACGCTCCGCCGGATAACTGCCAGCGACAACCCGGCCATTGCCGCTGTTATCCGCACGGTTTCCGCCGAATATGGCCTGACAGCCGATAAAGGCTACACCGTGGCCGATCCTAATCTCGATGAGCTTTTCCATCTGTACAGCCAGCCGGGCCATGCCTACTGGGTTGTCGAACAGGATGGCAAGGTCGTGGGCGGCGGCGGCGTAGCACCGCTCAGCTGCAGCGAGCCGGATATTTGCGAGCTGCAGAAAATGTATTTTCTACCGTCGGTTCGCGGACAGGGTCTGGCGAAAAAGCTGGCGCTGGTCGCCCTGGAACACGCGCGCAACCAGGGTTTCAAACGCTGTTACCTCGAAACCACCGCCTTCCTCAAAGAGGCCATCGGCCTGTATGAGCATCTTGGCTTTGAGCATATTGATGCGCCGCTGGGCTGTACCGGCCACGTTGATTGCGAAGTCAGAATGCTGAAAAGTCTGTAACTTTCGTTCCTGCCCTCTTCTGTTAAGCGGCTGTAAACTGAATGCTCTACACTCTCAGTTCACACCATAACGGGGGAAACACGATGTCGAAGATAAAAAGCTACGCCGCACCGCAGGCGGGTGCAGAACTTGAGCTGTACGAATACGATGCGGGCGAACTAAAAGCAGAAGACGTCGAAGTACAGGTTGATTACTGCGGGATCTGCCACTCGGATCTCTCGATGATCGACAACGAATGGGGCTTCTCGAGCTATCCGCTGGTTGCCGGACACGAAGTCATTGGCCGCGTCGTGGCGCTCGGTAGCGCCGCGCAGGACAAAGGGCTGAAAGTCGGCCAGCGCGTGGGCATTGGCTGGACGGCACGCAGCTGTGGTCACTGTGACGCCTGTATCAGCGGCAACCAGATCAACTGCCTTGAAGGCGCAACGCCAACCATCCTGAACAAGGGCGGTTTCGCCGACAAGCTGCGCGCCGACTGGCAATGGGTCATCCCGCTGCCGGACAGCATTGATATCGAATCCGCAGGGCCGCTGCTGTGCGGGGGCATCACCGTCTTTAAACCGCTGCTGATGCACCATGTCACCGCCACCAGCCGCGTAGGCGTCATTGGTATTGGCGGCCTGGGCCATATCGCCATCAAGCTGCTGCACGCGATGGGCTGCGAAGTGACGGCGTTCAGTTCCAACCCGGCAAAAGAGAAAGAAGTGCTGGCGATGGGTGCGGATAAGGTGGTGAACAGCCGCGATCCGGACGCGCTGAAAGCGCTGGCGGGTCAGTTTGATCTGATCATCAACACCGTAAACGTCGATCTCGACTGGCAGCCGTACTTTGAAGCGCTGGCCCACGGCGGTAACTTCCACACCGTTGGCGCAGTGCTGAAGCCGCTGCCGGTTCCGGCATTTACCCTGATCGGCGGCGACCGCAGCGTGTCAGGCTCCGCGACCGGTACGCCGTTTGAGTTGCGCAAGCTGATGAAGTTTGCCGGACGCACCAAAGTGGCCCCGACCACCGAGCTGTATCCGATGTCGAAAATCAACGAAGCGATCCAGCACGTGCGTGACGGCAAAGCCCGCTACCGCGTGGTGCTGAAAGCGGATTTTTGATGTGACATTGCCGGGTAATGTGCGGCCTGATGCCCTCTCCCACCGGGAGAGGGCGCAAACACTAAAAACGGTAACGGTTGTTACCGTTTTGCTTCTACCATAGCCTTAAACACCTCTGCCACCGCGACCGCCCCCGGATCCATTACCCCGTCCAGATTCTCTTTATTCACATACGACGAGCGCCCCGCGCCGGCTTTCTCCATTTTCGCCGTTGCCTCTGCCCCCTGCTGTGCGGCCTTCGCCGCTGCTTGGATATCGCCTTTCAGCAATGCCTCCAGCGCCGGCTGCAGCGCGTCGATCAGCGTGCGATCGCCGAGATCGGCCCCGCCGTACTGCTTCATCTGCGCCAACCCGCTCAGCAACGCCTCCGGCAGAGACCGATCCTCGTGAAGCTTTTGCCCGGCGGCGGTAAAGAAGATCGACATCAGCACGCCGCTCGATCCGCCCATCACCGTGGCCAGACGCTCGCCCACCAGCAGCAGCAGCGTCGACACGTTATCAAGCGGGAGCTTATGCTCCTCCAGACGCTGCGCAATATCCCGCGCGCCTTGCGCAAAGGTGGATCCCGTATCCCCGTCTCCGACTTTGGCATCCAGCGCGTTAAGGCGATTTTCCAGCTGGATGAGCGTCTTCGTTACCGAAGAGACGTACTCCTTCACCTGCGGGTTTTCCGACGGGGTGTATTCCACGCGATCGTGAATAGCGCTATGCGCAACGGTACGCAAAGGTGCAAACGGCACGGGCTTCTGCCAGCCCAGCGTCTCCACCTCGGCGTGAATCGCCTTTTCGAAGAGATCGTTGAGCTTTAGCAGCGTCAGAGAAAAGCCTTTCATATCCAGCGCGCTCACCAACGGCGCCGGGCCAATCAGATACGCAATGTCCTTTTTCAGCGCCGAATGCGCCAGCTCTTTGGTCAGCAGCGCCATTTCGAGCGCAGAAACGCCGCCGAGGTTGTTAATCAGTACCGCAAAGCGCCCCTCACCGGCCTGCGCCTTAAGCGGCGTGACCAGCGTGTCGATGATGTCTTTGCTGTTTTGTGTATCCACGACGGAGGCCCCCGGCTCGCCGTGAATGCCCAACCCCAGCTCCACGTGGCCTTGCTTGATGCGCCCCTCTTCATCATCGCTGCCCGGCAGGTTGCAGGTTTGCATCGCAACGCCCAGGCTCCAGAGGTTATCGCAGGCCTGTTGCGCAATGTCCCGCACTTCGCTTAATGATTTGCCCTGCTCTGCCGCGTAGCCTGCAATTTTATGCACCAGCGCCGTACCGGCAATACCGCGGGGCTGTTTGTTATCCGGCAGCGCGATGTCGTCCGCGACAATCACCATCTCGACCTTCAGCCCGTAACGCTTTGCCTTTTCAGCCGCCAGGCCGAAGTTCAGTCGGTCGCCGGTGTAGTTTTTCACAATCAGCAGACAGCCGCGATCGCCCGTCACCGCCACAATGGCATTCAGCACCGCATCAACGCTCGGCGAGGCAAACAGATCGCCGCATACCGCCGCCGTAAGCATTCCTTTGCCAACAAACCCGGCGTGCGCCGGTTCGTGACCGGAACCGCCACCGGAGATTACCGCCACGCGGCTTTTATCCCAGTCGCTACGCGCAACGACGCGGATGGCGGGATCGATATCGAGTTTGACGAGGTTAGCGTGCGGGGCAGAAATCAGAATGCCTTCAATAGCATCGTTGACCAGTTGTTTGCGATCATTAAAGAAGAATCTGGACATACATTCCCAAAATAGTGTGAACCGTATGCAAAAGCATAGTCCGCGCTGCGTAATACGCCGCAATCTCAGGAATTTACTCATCCAGATTGCCGCCAGGTTGCCTATACTCCACCCAGGATAACGTGAGGACGTGCATCATGAGTACACCATTGTTGATTGCCAGGACGCTGGAAAAAGAGTTGTTTTTACTGCCCGCGATGGCGAACCGCCACGGGCTGATCACCGGCGCGACCGGGACGGGGAAAACCGTCACGCTGCAAAAGCTGGCAGAGTCGCTTTCCGAGATTGGCGTGCCGGTATTTATGGCCGATGTGAAAGGCGATTTAACCGGAGTAGCGCAGGAAGGCACGGCCTCTGAAAAACTGCTCGATCGGCTGAAGAATATTGGCATCACGGACTGGACGCCGCATAACAATCCGGTGGTGGTGTGGGATATCTTCGGTGAGAAAGGCCACCCGGTACGCGCGACCGTCTCCGATCTGGGGCCTCTGCTGCTGGCCCGGCTCCTCAACCTCAATGACGTACAGTCTGGCGTGCTGAATATCATCTTCCGTATTGCCGACGATCAGGGACTGCTGCTGCTTGATTTCAAAGATCTGCGTGCCATTACCCAGTACATCGGTGATAACGCCAAATCCTTCCAGAACCAGTACGGGAATATTAGCAGCGCCTCGGTGGGTGCCATTCAGCGTGGGCTGCTGACGCTTGAGCAGCAGGGTGCCGAGCACTTCTTCGGCGAGCCGATGCTGGATATCAAAGACTGGATGCGCACCGACAGCAGCGGCAAAGGCATTATCAACATCCTGAGTTCAGAGAAGCTCTACCAGATGCCGAAGCTCTACGCCGCCAGCCTGCTGTGGATGCTCTCCGAACTGTACGAGCAACTGCCCGAAGCGGGCGATCTGGAAAAACCGAAGCTGGTGTTCTTCTTTGACGAAGCGCACCTGCTGTTTAACGACGCGCCGCAGGTACTGCTGGATAAGATAGAACAGGTTATTCGCCTGATCCGCTCCAAAGGGGTTGGCGTCTGGTTTGTGTCGCAAAACCCGTCGGATATCCCGGATAACGTGCTCGGCCAGCTCGGTAACCGCGTGCAGCACGCCCTGCGCGCCTTTACGCCGAAAGATCAGAAGGCAGTGAAGGCCGCCGCGCAAACCATGCGCGCCAACCCGGCCTTTGATACCGAAGCCGCTATTCAGGCGCTGGGGACAGGTGAAGCGCTCATCTCCTTCCTGGACGCCAAGGGCAGCCCCTCCGTCGTGGAGCGCGCCATGGTGATCGCCCCCTGCTCGCGAATGGGGCCGGTTACCGACGATGAACGTAACGGTCTGATTAACCACTCGCCGGTTTACGGGAAGTATGAAGAGGAAGTAGATCGAGAATCTGCGTTTGAGAAGCTGCAAAAAGGCGTACAGGCGACAACAGAATCTCAGGATGCCCCTGCCGCCAAAGGACAATCTGTCGCCGTGGACGACGGTATTCTCGGCGGTTTAAAAGACATCCTGTTCGGCACCACCGGTCCTCGCGGCGGCAAGCGCGACGGCGTGGTGCAAACTATGGCGAAAAGCGCGGCGCGGCAGGTAACAAATCAGATTGTGCGCGGCATGCTGGGAAGTCTGTTAGGCGGCCGTCGCCGGTAGATGCGGGATCCACGGGCGGCCCAGCGCCGAACCCTGCACGCCGTGTTCCTGCAGATAGCGGTCGATTTCCAGCATCCCCGTCCAGCGGTTCTCGCACCACAGCGGTGCCAGAAGCGTTGGGCGGCGGGCGCTGGCCGAGATACGGTGGTAGACAATGTCCGGCGGCGTGTGGCGAATCATCTCCCCCGCCGTCACCGTATAGTCCTCAAGCTCAATACCGCTTAACCGCCCGGCCGCCCATGCCTTGGCCATAATACTGCCCTTCACGATGTGCAGCGGATGCAGCTTGATGCCGTCCACGCCCGTCTCAACGACCCTTTCCAGCGTTTCCAGCCCGTGCTGCTGACCTTCGCCAGGCAAACCGACAATCAGGTGCGAGCAGACTTTTAGCCCGCGCTCGCGGGCCAGGCGCGTCGTGCGCTGGTAACAGGAAAAATCATGCCCACGGTTGATACGGTGCAGCGTTTTATCGTGCGCGGTCTGTAAACCTAACTCCAGCCAGACCTCATACCCCTGCTCTTTGTACTCGCTGAGCAAATCCAACACCGCTTCCGGCACGCAGTCCGGGCGCGTGCCCACGCACAGCCCGACAATATTGGCCTGGCTGACGGCCTGCTGGTACATGGAGCGCAGCACCTGCACCTCTGCCCACGTGCTGGTGTAGGCCTGGAAATAGGCCAGATACTGCTTTGCGCGGTTCACCAGACTGGCCTGATGGGCGAGCTGTTCCGCAATGGAGTTATGCTGCTGCGCTTCGTCGGCAAAGGAGGCCACGTTACAGAAGGTGCAGCCGCCGCGCCCGATGGTGCCGTCGCGATTCGGGCAGCTAAACCCGCCGTGCAGCGTCAGCTTATGAACCTTTTGCCCATAGCGCTGCAAAAGATCCCCACCAAACATATTGACTAATTTCTGTAACTGCATAATCTGATAGACCGTCCCGGAGAAAGGGGACAAGCCTGCCACTTTTAGCCTCAGTCGGCGATGACCTGGATCAATCGCCCTGGACGGCTTTTATCTATTTGAATAAATACTCAGGATTACTGCAATTTCATTCACGCCTGCCGTGATTACTTTTCCTTATGTTCCGATGGTTTTTTTCAGTTATAGCGCCAACACAGAAAAACAGTGATTTTATGCGGGTTGCCACTCAGCGCCAGAGTATTATTCTGCCATAAAAGCGCTATTCAGCATGCTGCATCGATAATACCGCTTTCATATAGTGAGTCAGATCACACTCCTCAGCCTGTTCCAGAAGGGTTTGTTGCTTGTAAATATACTTAAATACCTTTTATATTCAAAACCATAGCCCATCTTTAGCACATTTTTGTATAAATAAGATTGCCATTTGACCTGTGTACCAATTCCCGATAAGTTGGAAATCCGCTGGAAGCTTTCTGGATGAGCAGCCTGCTCATCATATTTATGCAGTAATTGAGATTCCCTCTGAAGCAAGTCCTCAAACTTGTTTACCTGCGCGAAAAGGATATTAAGAGGGCGAATGCGAGGTACGCGTATGAAACGCAAACCCCGTCGCCATGCTCTTTCTGTGCCTGTGCGCCACGGTTAAGTTCAGTGGGAAGCCCGACGAGCCTGGGGAGGTTCACTGATATGTTGTACGATAAATCCCTTGAGAAGGATAACTGTGGTTTCGGCCTGATCGCCCACATAGAAGGCGAACCTAGCCACAAGGTAGTGCGTACTGCTATTCACGCACTGGCCCGTATGCAGCACCGTGGCGCCATCCTGGCTGATGGTAAAACCGGCGACGGTTGCGGTCTGCTGCTACAAAAACCGGATCGTTTCTTCCGCATCGTGGCGGAAGAGCGCGGCTGGCGTTTAGCCAAAAACTACGCTGTCGGCATGCTGTTCCTGAACCAGGATCCTGAAAAAGCTGCCGCCTCACGCCGCATCGTCGAAGAAGAACTTCAGCGTGAAACCCTCTCTATTGTCGGCTGGCGCGACGTGCCAACCAACGAAGGGGTGCTCGGTGAAATCGCCCTCTCCTCGCTGCCTCGTATCGAACAGATCTTCGTTAACGCCCCTGCGGGCTGGCGTCCGCGTGATATGGAACGCCGTCTGTTTATCGCCCGCCGCCGCATTGAAAAACGTCTCCAGGACGATAAAGAGTTCTACGTCTGTAGCCTCTCTAACCTGGTGAACATCTATAAAGGTCTGTGTATGCCGGCTGACCTGCCGCGCTTCTACCTGGACCTGGCGGACCTGCGTCTGGAATCGGCCATTTGCCTGTTCCACCAGCGCTTCTCCACCAACACCGTTCCACGCTGGCCGCTGGCTCAGCCGTTCCGCTACCTGGCGCACAACGGCGAGATCAACACCATCACCGGTAACCGCCAGTGGGCTCGCGCCCGTACCTATAAATTCCAGACGCCACTGATCCCTGACCTGCATGACGCCGCGCCGTTCGTGAACGAAACCGGCTCAGACTCCAGCTCAATGGATAACATGCTGGAACTGCTGCTGGCAGGCGGGATGGATATCGTGCGCGCCATGCGTCTGCTCGTGCCGCCGGCCTGGCAGAACAACCCGGATATGGACCCCGAGCTGCGTTCGTTCTTCGACTTTAACTCCATGCACATGGAGCCGTGGGATGGCCCGGCGGGCATCGTGATGTCCGACGGTCGCTTCGCTGCCTGTAACCTGGACCGTAACGGTCTGCGTCCGGCGCGCTACGTCATCACCAAAGACAAGCTCATCACCTGCGCCTCCGAAGTCGGTATCTGGGATTACCAGCCTGACGAAGTGGTTGAGAAAGGCCGCGTTGGTCCGGGCGAGCTGATGGTTATCGACACCCGCGGCGGGCGTATTCTGCACTCCGCGGAAACCGATAACGATCTGAAAAGCCGCCATCCGTACAAAGAGTGGATGGAGAAAAACGTCCGCCGTCTGGTGCCGTTCGAGGATCTGCCGGACGAAGAGGTTGGCAGCCGCGAGATGGACGACGACACGCTCGCAAGCTTCCAGAAACAGTTTAACTACAGTGCGGAAGAGCTGGACTCGGTTATCCGCGTGCTCGGTGAAAACGGCCAGGAAGCGGTCGGCTCAATGGGTGACGATACCCCGTTTGCCGTGCTCTCCAGCCAGCCGCGCATTATTTACGACTACTTCCGTCAGCAGTTTGCGCAGGTGACCAACCCGCCAATCGATCCGCTGCGTGAAGCGCACGTGATGTCGCTGGCGACCAGCATTGGCCGTGAGATGAACGTCTTCTGCGAAGCCGAAGGCCAGGCGCACCGTCTGACCTTTAAATCGCCGATCCTGCTGTACTCCGATTTCAAGCAGCTCACCACCCTGAAAGAGGAGCACTACCGCGCCGATACGCTCGACATTACGTTCGACGTGACCGAAGCGACCCTCGAAGAGACGGTGAATGCGCTGTGCGACAAGGCCGAACAGATGGTGCGTAACGGTACCGTTCTGCTGGTGCTGTCTGACCGTAACATCGCGAAAAACCGTCTGCCGGTGCCTGCGCCAATGGCGGTAGGGGCTATCCAGACGCGTCTGGTCGACAAGAGCCTGCGCTGCGACGCCAACATCATTGTTGAAACCGCAAGCGCCCGCGACCCGCATCACTATGCGGTGCTGTTAGGCTTTGGCGCGACGGCAATCTACCCGTACCTGGCGTATGAAACGCTGGCACGCCTGGTCGATACCCGCGCGATCGATAAAGACTACCGCGCGGTGATGCTGAACTACCGTAACGGCATCAACAAAGGCCTGTACAAGATCATGTCCAAAATGGGCATCTCGACCATCGCCTCTTACCGCTGCTCGAAGCTGTTTGAAGCGGTCGGCCTGCATGATGAAGTTGCTAACCTCTGCTTCCAGGGCGTGATCAGCCGCATCGGCGGCGCCGGTTTTGCTGACTTCCAGCAGGATCTGGTGAACCTGTCGAAACGCGCCTGGCTGGCACGTAAGCCGCTGGATCAGGGCGGTCTGCTGAAATACGTCCACGGTGGCGAATACCACGCCTACAACCCGGACGTGGTGCGCACGCTGCAGCAGGCGGTTCAGAGCGGCGAATACGCTGATTATCAGCAGTACGCTGAGCTGGTGAACAACCGCCCGGCGGCGACGCTTCGCGATCTGCTGGCGGTCAACCCGGGCGATGAGGCAGTCAGCATCGACGACGTTGAGCCAGCCACGGAGCTGTTCAAACGCTTCGACACGGCGGCAATGTCCATCGGCGCGCTGAGCCCGGAAGCCCACGAAGCGCTGGCGGAAGCCATGAACAGCATCGGCGGCAACTCAAACTCCGGCGAAGGCGGTGAAGATCCTGCCCGCTACGGCACCAACAAAGTGTCCCGTATCAAGCAGGTGGCATCCGGCCGCTTTGGCGTCACGCCAGCGTACCTGGTCAACGCCGACGTAATCCAGATTAAAGTCGCTCAGGGTGCTAAACCGGGCGAAGGCGGCCAGCTGCCGGGTGATAAAGTCACGCCGTACATCGCCAAACTGCGCTATTCGGTGCCGGGCGTGACGCTGATCTCCCCGCCGCCGCACCACGATATTTACTCTATCGAGGACCTGGCGCAGCTGATTTTCGACCTGAAGCAGGTCAACCCGAAGGCGATGATCTCCGTGAAGCTGGTTTCCGAACCGGGCGTAGGCACCATCGCCACCGGCGTGGCGAAAGCCTATGCGGACCTGATCACCATCGCTGGCTACGACGGCGGTACCGGCGCAAGCCCGCTCTCCTCCGTGAAATACGCGGGCTGTCCGTGGGAGCTTGGGCTGGTGGAAACCCAGCAGGCGCTGGTTGCTAACGGCCTGCGCCACAAGATCCGCCTGCAGGTGGACGGTGGCCTGAAAACCGGCCTCGACATCATTAAAGCGGCGATCCTCGGCGCGGAAAGCTTCGGCTTCGGCACCGGCCCGATGGTTGCTCTGGGCTGTAAATACCTGCGTATTTGCCACCTGAACAACTGCGCAACTGGCGTTGCTACCCAGGACGAGAAGCTGCGTAAGAACCACTATCACGGTCTGCCGTTCAAAGTGACCAACTACTTTGACTTCATCGCCCGCGAAACCCGCGAGCTGATGGCGCAGCTGGGCGTGAAACGCCTGGTAGACCTGATTGGCCGTACCGACCTGCTGAAAGAGCTGGAAGGCTTCACGGCGAAGCAGCAGAAGCTTGAGCTGTCTAAGCTGCTGGAAACCGCGCAGCCGCACCCTGGCAAAGCGGTGTTCTGTACCGAGAAAAACCCGCCGTTCGACAACGGCGTGCTGAACGCTCAGCTGCTGCAGCAGGCGAAAAGCTATGTAGACGAGAAGCAGAGCAAAACGTTCTGGTTTGATATCCGCAACACCGACCGTTCCGTGGGCGCGTCGCTCTCCGGCTACATCGCGCAAACGCACGGTGACCAGGGGCTGGCGGCGGATCCGATTACCGCGCACTTCAGCGGTACCGCGGGTCAGAGCTTCGGCGTGTGGAACGCAGGCGGCGTTGAGCTGTACCTGACCGGCGATGCCAACGACTACGTCGGGAAAGGCATGGCGGGCGGTCTGCTGGCGGTGCGTCCTCCGGTTGGCTCAGCCTTCCGCAGCCACGAAGCGAGCATCATCGGTAACACCTGCCTGTACGGCGCGACCGGCGGTCGTCTGTTTGCTGCAGGCCGCGCGGGCGAGCGTTTTGCGGTGCGTAACTCCGGTGCTATCACCGTGGTGGAAGGCATTGGCGATAACGGTTGTGAATACATGACGGGCGGGATTGTTTGCGTAATGGGTAAAACTGGCGTGAACTTCGGCGCGGGCATGACGGGCGGTTTTGCGTACGTCCTGGACGAAGACGGCGAGTTCCGCAAACGCGTGAACCCGGAGCTGGTGGAAGTACTGGACGTTGAAACGCTGGCTATCCACGAAGAACACCTGCGCGGCTTGATTACCGAGCACGTGCAGCATACCGGTTCTTCGCGCGGCGAAGAGATCCTGGCGAACTGGCCGGCGTTCTCTGCGAAATTCGCGCTGGTTAAGCCGAAGTCCAGCGATGTTAAAGCCCTGTTGGGTCACCGTAGTCGTAGCGCAGCAGAGCTGCGCGTGCAGGCGCAGTAAGGAATTCAGATGAGCCAGAACGTATACCAGTTTATCGACCTGCAGCGTGTTGATCCGCCAAAGAAACCGCTGAAGATCCGCAAAATTGAATTTGTTGAAATCTATGAGCCGTTTTCAGAAGGCCAGGCCAAAGCGCAGGCAGACCGCTGCCTGTCCTGCGGTAACCCATACTGCGAATGGAAATGTCCGGTCCACAACTACATCCCGAACTGGCTGAAGCTGGCCAACGAAGGGCGTATTTTTGAAGCCGCCGAGCTGTCTCACCAGACCAACACCCTGCCGGAAGTGTGCGGCCGCGTGTGTCCTCAGGACCGCCTGTGCGAAGGCTCCTGTACGCTGAACGACGAGTTTGGCGCGGTGACCATCGGCAACATCGAGCGCTATATCAACGATAAAGCCTTCGAGATGGGCTGGCGTCCGGATATGACCGGCGTGCGTCAAACCGACAAGCGCGTGGCGATCGTCGGTGCAGGCCCGGCGGGCCTGGCCTGTGCGGACGTCCTGACCCGCAACGGCGTGAAGGCGGTGGTCTTTGACCGTCACCCGGAAATCGGCGGTCTACTGACCTTCGGTATCCCGGCCTTTAAGCTGGAAAAAGAGGTCATGACCCGCCGCCGTGAAATCTTCACCGGCATGGGCATTGAGTTCAAACTGAACGTGGAAGTGGGCCGCGACGTGCAGCTCGACGACCTGCTGAAGGATTACGATGCCGTGTTCCTCGGCGTCGGCACCTATCAGTCCATGCGCGGCGGTCTGGAAAACGAAGACGCACCGGGCGTGTTTGACGCCCTGCCGTTCCTGATTGCCAACACCAAGCAGATTATGGGCTACGGCGAAACCGCCGAAGAGCCTTTCGTCAGCATGGAAGGCAAACGCGTGGTGGTACTGGGCGGCGGTGATACCGCGATGGACTGCGTGCGCACCTCTATTCGTCAGAACGCGGCGCACGTTATCTGTGCCTACCGTCGCGATGAAGAGAACATGCCGGGCTCTAAGCGCGAAGTGAAAAACGCGCGTGAAGAGGGCGTGGAGTTTCAGTTCAACATCCAGCCTCTGGGCGTGGAAGTGAATGCTAACGGCAAAGTGAGCGGCGTGAAAATGGCGCGCACGGAGATGGGCGCGCCGGATGCGAAAGGCCGTCGTCGTGCGGAAATCGTGGCAGGCTCTGAACACGTGATCCCGGCCGATGCCGTGGTGATGGCGTTCGGTTTCCGTCCTCACAGCATGGAGTGGCTGGCGAAGCACAGCGTCGAGCTGGATTCGCAGGGCCGCGTGATTGCGCCCGAAGGCAGCGATAACGCGTTCCAGACCAGCAACCCGAAAATCTTCGCCGGTGGCGATATCGTTCGCGGTTCTGACCTGGTGGTGACGGCGATTGCCGAAGGGCGTAAAGCGGCTGACGGCATTCTGAACTACCTGGAAGTCTAAGCAATAAGCCGGATGGATACCCATCCGGCTTTTTTTATGCGCTTAACAGACTGGCGCGCACTTTCACGACGGCCTTTTTAATCTCGCCTTCCATTTCCACAGCACACCCCGGTTTGTGCGGCTCTCCGGGCATAAACACCACGAACATCCCCGTTTTTAGCACTACCGATTGTTGCCCTTCGATGCGGCTGCAAAGCTGGTAATCCTCAGCGCTGTGCATCTCCTCGCACTCACGCACGGAACCTGCAACGCCAAAGAGAATGCGCTCTTCCCCGGCTAACAGCAGCTGGATATCAATATACTGCGCGTGCAGTTCAGCCTTCTTTTGCTCTGGCCCTTGCGTGGCAAACTGCATGACGTTCATAAAGACATCATCACCCTGCAGTTCATAATGGCCTGGCGCCTTGTCCTGCGGCCGTGCGGCAACGGCCAGCGTAAGGGCATTCACCAGTACCGCGGGCAGGCCCGACGACGCCAGCGACTGCAATTCGCCCATCATCATAGTGCGTCTCCTTGTGCTAACAGCGCCGCGCCCAACAGCCCGGCGTCGTGGCGGTAGTGTGCCGCCCTAAGTGAAACCTGATACACCGCGGGTTCCTGTGAAAGATACTCTGCCACCAGCGGCAAATACCCTTGCGCCAGCCCCACGCTGCCGCCAACCACGACAACCTGACAGTCGGTGATGGCTTTGACGTCAGCGATGAGTCGCGCCAGCGTTTGCGCTGAATTTGCCACCAGCGTGCGGGCCTGCGCGGTGTCCCGGCTGAATATCGTTTTCGCATCAAGCCCTGCCAGCTCGCCCTGCGCCTGAGCGGCAATACCTCGTCCTGAAGCAATGGCTTCAACGCAGCCTCTTCGCCCACAGCCACACAGGGGCCCTTTTGGGTCCGCCAGCGTGTGGCCCAGATGCCCGGCCAGCCCGCCGCTGCCCCTCTGGAGCTTTCCATTAAGCACAACGCCGCCGCCAACGCCGGTGGAAACGGTCAGAAATGCCATATCGTCCTCATCCGGCAGCGCGCAAAACTCGGCCCAGGCGGCGGCCTGCGCGTCGTTGATTGCCATCACAGGCAGGTCGGTTATTGCCGACAGATACTCCACCAGCGGAAACTGCGCCAGCCCGCCCAGATTGGACGGGTTGATGGACGTCAGAATGCCGTTGTGGATGATCCCGGTCGAGGCCACGGCGACCTGCTCAGCCTTCGCCACGAGCGGTGCGATCAGCGTACGTAGCGCTTCCTGCAGCGCCTGCGGCGTCTGGCTGGCGGGCGTCGGACACGCCCGACGTGCCGTAATGACCAGGCCGTCGACACAGGCTGCAGCAAGCTTGGTCCCGCCGATATCAATAGCCAGGGTGGTCATTTCGCACCTCGCGCATCGCGTCACTGAACCACTGGCAGATATGCTCAAGACGGGTAATGGCAGAGCCAACCGTCACGGCCCATGCTCCGTGACGCATAGCCTGCGCCGCGAGTTCCGGCGAGTTGTACCGCCCCTCGGCAATTACGCGGCAGCCCGCCTCACTCAGCGCACGCACCAGCGCCAGATCGGGTTCTGTCGGCGTCTCAGCCGTCAGATAGCCGGAAAGCGTTGAGCCGATAAATTCGGCCCCAAGCCGCTGGCAGTAGAGGCCATCTTCCAGCGATGCGCAGTCTGCCATCGCCAGCCGACCGTGATGGTGGATCCGCGCGACTATGGCGTCACGCGCGGCAGGCCGAAGCCTGTCGGTGCCGTCAAAAGCAATAATGTCTGCCCCCGCCTGCGCCAGGGCATCAACATCGTCAATAAACGGCGTGATGCGCACCGGCGAATCGGCCAGGTCGCGTTTTATAATGCCAATCACCGGGATCGTGAGCAGCGGACGCGCGGCCTGCAAATTTGCAATCCCTTCAATACGCACGGCCATGGCATTGGCCTGCTCAGCCGCCAGCGCCATCGCGGCTACAATCTCAGCCCTGTCCAGTGGGCTTCCCGGCACCGGCTGGCAGGAGACAATCAGCCCGCCGCTGGTCGCGTGTTTCTGACGTAGCGTTTCAATTATGGACATCAGGTTATCCTTTGTGTTTGATCGGGCTACCTTTACCCGCTCCTAAAGGGATGGCACCGCTCAGTGGCTTACCGTCGATGGCATCATGCGTTCGCAGCGCTTCCGGCCTGACCCAGCGCTGAACGCGCGAGGGCATATCCAGGCCGATGAGCAGGATCACAACAAACGTCAGGCCAAAGGAGAGCGATCCGAGCGCCGTACCAAGCTCCATACTTTGCGCCAGCAGCGCGCCAATCACCGGGGCGATTGCACCGCCCAGGGCGCCGACGTTGTAAGTGAAGCCCAGCCCGGCAGCACGCTGGTCGGTGTCGAAATAGCCGCCAATAAGCTTGGGTAAGATCCCGGAGATCCCCTGCCCCAGCATCTGCTGGAAAAAGAGTAGCAAGCCCAGCACCCAGATATTTGCGCCACCGATCGCAAATACGGGAACGATCAGCAGCTGTGAGGCCAGCAGGCTACAAACGTATGCCTTACGCGTACCCAGCCAGTCTCCGAGGAAGCCGCCCACGCAGCAGCCCACCGCTGCGCCGAATCCGCTAAAGAACAGTACCGTTGCCACCGTCGACGGATCGTACGCCAGCTCGGTTTTGAGATAGGTGGGAAGCAAGGCCTGAATGGGCCATGAGTAGAGGAAGGCAAACAGCACGACCACCATCAGGGTGACGCCCGTCGGCCAGCGTTTGCCGCTGCTTTGCACCATAAAGCTGATAAAGACGATGGCGCACAGCAGGCCAAGGATCACCACAAGCCCGGCGTTGTTGAGTTCTCCCGCAAAGCAGAACCACAGCGCCGTCCCGGCAAAGAGGGTCATCAGGATATTGATTACGCGGAATTTTCCGCGATAAAGAATATCGACCATGGTGCGCACCGGGGCTTTGCCTTCGTGCTTCGCTTTCCAGTCCTTGGCTTCCGGAATGTTTTTACGCAGCCACAGGGCAAAGACGATGGGCAAGATCCCGATAAAGAACAGCGCGCGCCAGCCCCAGACCGGAACCACGAGGCTATAGACCTGAGCGGCGATCACCGCCCCAACGGAGAAGCCGGAAATCAGGAAACCGCTCGCCTTATTGCGCAGGTGCTTCGGCCAGCTTTCGATGACGTAGGTCGCGCTGGAGCCGTATTCGCCCGCCATCCCCATGCCAATCACCATTCTGGCGATAAACAGGGTGACGTAGCCCGGCGCAAAACCGCAGGCCAGCGTGCCGAAAGAGAAGAGGACAATACTGGTGATCATCGCCAGCTTACGCCCGTAGCGATCGCCCATCGCGCCCAGCAGCAGGCCGCCAAACCAGCGTGAGATAAAGGCGGCGGAAATCAGGCTCGCAGCTTCTACCGTCGTCAGGCCAAACTCACTTTTGACTTCCGTCAGAACTAAGGCAATCAGGACAAAATCAAAGCCATCGAGCAGATATCCCAGCCAGGCGGCGGAGAACGCGCGCCACTGCGGGCGACTAAGATGGCGGTACCACGGGATGCTTTGGGTAGACATACTCATTTCACTCTCCCGACGATTTCTCTGTCGTTTTGCCGGAGGGCGGCTGCGCTTTATCCGGCCTACGTATCGCGTTTTTGTAGGCCGGACACGCGATGCGCCATCCGGCAATGCGTTAGCGTTTTTCCGCCATTAACTGCTCTGCCAGGGCTTTCAGCGCCGGCACGAATTTTTCGTCCACAGGGGCAAACGGCTTGCGGCACAGCGGCACGGACACCACGTCCATGTAGTGCAGCACCGTTTTCAGCCCGCGGAAGACGCCCGCCTGGATCAGCAGGTCGATAACCTTGTTGCATTCGCTTTGCAGACGCTGCGCGGTGGCGTTATCCCCTTCCCGAACTGCCTTCGCAATCGCCTGGTAGCGCCAGCCCATAATGTTGTAGGTGCTGCCGATCCCACCGTCTGCTCCCGCCAGCAGGCCGGAAGCGAAGATTTCGTCGTAACCGTTGTAAAGCACCAGATCCGGGTGCGCGCGGCGGATCTGCTCCATCTGGAAGAGATCGCCAGACGTTTGCTTCAGCGCGCCGACGCCCGGCAGCGTCACCAGGGTGTTGATCTGCTCCAGCGTTAACTTGACGCCGCTCAGCGCCGGGATGTTGTAAACCACCATCGGTAAACCATCAGCAGAGTCAATAATTGCACGGTAGTGGTCACAGTGTTCTTCAAAGCTGAACGGATAGTAAAACGGTGTGACGGCGGACACGGCGTCAAAGCCGACGCGGGCAGCGGTCGATGCCAGATGCTGGCTTTCCGCCGTACTGACGCAGCCAACATGGGCGATGAGCGTAATTTTCCCCTTCGCCTCTTCCGCCACGATCTCCATTACCTGCTCACGTTCCGAAAGGCTTTGTACAAAAGCCTCGCCGGTTGAACCCCCGACATACAGCCCGTCGATACCCTGTTCAATATTGAACTGCACCAGACGGCGCAGGCTTTCTTTATCCAGCATCTGCTCAGAGTTAAACGGGGTCAGGAGTGCGGCCATTACGCCGCGTAATTGCGTTGCCATAGTTACCTCAATCGATCGTGTGTTTGTTATAACGACATACCTTTATACCTGTTATACCAGATCAATTAAGCAGCAGTGGAATACAGAACGCTTATATTGCGATCTGCTTCACTAAAAGCGGATCGTTATTTTTTGGGTTTGGCGTGCTGCCCGAAGGCGTGCCAGGTGGCGGAAACGCTGTTGAGGTGGGTTTGCAACGCGCGATCGGCCTCATCCGGATCCCGGCGGCGGATCGCATCAACGATCGCGATATGCTGGCGATAGCTGACTTCGTTATGCCGGTAAAGCTCTGAATCCGGGACCGTTGGACGTGCGGCAATCAGCCAGTCGAGAAGCGCAACGTGGATCGCGTTAAAGATCGGATTGCCGGGGATCTCCGCCAGCACGCGGTGGAAATCAACGTCGGATCGGATAAACAGCGCATTATCATCAAGCGACTGGCTGTTAATCTCCAGCGCCTTCGTCAGCAGATCGATTTGATCATCGGTTGCAAATTCAGCGGCAAAGCGAACGAGGCTGGATTCAAAAAACAGGCGCAGCTGTTCAAAATGGGCGATACCGCCGGGCTGGGCGAGGAAATCTTTCGCCATGCCGGAAAGTTCGCTGATGATGGTATCGGCAGAGGGCGTGGTGACGCGAGCGCGTTCACCGTTGTTGATCTGCACCAGTCCTTTACGCTTTAACGCCGCTAGCGCTTCCCGCACGGAGGGGCGACCGACGTTGAAAAACTCCATCAGCTCGCGTTCGGAGGGCAGCTGTTCTCCCTGAGCAAATTCCTTCCGGCGGATCATCTGCTCCAGCTCTTCTTCCACCATATCAGACAGCTTTTTGCGCGCCAGCGGACGACGTCGCAGGCTGCGGCCAATGGTTTCATCAGAGTTTTCAGCTTTAAGATCAGTCGGTTTCATTGCAGTCCGGTGCCGTAGAAGGAAAACAATTCATCATAACACAGGAAATCAGAGGGGGCGGAAAGCAAAACAGGCCCAATGGGCCTGTTTGATTATTTCACGACGCGCAGCGCCGGACGGCCGCCGCGCGGTGGCGGATCGTCGTCAGGGTCGTTGTCGTCCTGGTGATCGGGTTTATCGCCATCAATGAGCGACATGACCGTGTCGCTTTCGCGTTCATCGGTTGCGTCGTCGTCGTTCAGGCTGGCAACATCTTCGTCATATGCCGCTTCCGGCTCGAACATGGTGCCCGCACCGTTTTCACGGGCGTAGATCGCCAGTACCGCAGCCAGCGGCACGGAAACCTGACGCGGCACGCCGCCGAAACGCGCATTGAAGCGCACTTCGTCGTTTGCCAGTTCAAGGTTACCCACCGCTCGCGGTGCAATGTTCAGCACGATCTGTCCGTCACGTGCGTATTCCATTGGAACCAGCACGTCCGGCAACGTCACATCCACAACCAGGTGCGGCGTGAGCTGGTTATCCAGCAGCCATTCATAGAAGGCGCGCAGCAGATACGGACGGCGTGGGGAAAGTTGTGACATTTCCACAGTTATTAGCCTCGGCCGAGACGCATTTCACGTTCCGGTTCAGTTAAAGATGCCAGGAAAGAGTCGCGTTCAAATACGCGAGTCATGTAGCCCTTCAGCTCTTTTGCGCCCGGGCCGCTGAACTCAACGCCCAGCGTAGGCAGACGCCACAGCAATGGTGCCAGGTAGCAATCGACCAGGCTGAACTCGTCGCTCAGGAAGAAAGGTTTCTGGCCAAAGACTGGTGCGATAGCCAGCAGCTCTTCACGCAGCTGTTTACGCGCAGCATCTGCTTCAGAGGAGGAACCGTTGACGATAACGTTCATCAGCGTGTACCAGTCTTTCTCGATACGCTGCATGTACAGGCGGCTTTCGCCACGTGCAACAGGGTAAACAGGCATAAGCGGTGGATGCGGGAAACGCTCATCCAGGTATTCCATAATGATGCGGGATTCCCACAGGGTCAGCTCGCGATCCACCAGCGTTGGTACGCTCTGGCTCGGGTTGAGATCGATCAGATCCTGAGGTGGGTTATCCTTTTCCACATGCTCGATCTCAAAACTGACACCCTTCTCGGCCAGCACGATACGAACCTGATGGCTATAAATGTCAGTAGGACCAGAAAACAGCGTCATTACCGAACGTTTGTTGGCAGCGACAGCCATGAAAACCTCCAGGTATATTCAGAATATATACTGCTACCGGCCCAACGGGGCCAGCCAGATGAAGTATCGCCCATCCCAGAGAAGACACATTGTTCAAGAATCGAACAAAAATCGAGTATTCACCGATATTTGGGCAGAAAATTGGATGATAGTTTACCAGATTTTGATGGCTTTGGGGTGAGGGGATTCTGGAAATGTGGAAAAAGAGGAGATATATCAATTCATGTTGTGGATAACCTGCACATTATCCATAAAAAAACCCGCCGAAGCGGGTTTTTCGCCAATCGTTCTGCATAAGCAGAAAATGATTAACGCTTGGAGAACTGTGGACGACGACGTGCTTTACGCAGACCCACTTTCTTACGTTCAACCTGACGCGCGTCACGAGTAACGAAGCCAGCTTTACGCAGTTCAGAACGCAGGGATTCGTCGTACTCCATCAGAGCGCGGGTGATACCGTGACGGATCGCACCTGCCTGACCGGAGATACCACCACCTTTAACGGTGATGTACAGATCCAGTTTTTCTACCATATCAACCAGTTCCAGCGGCTGGCGAACTACCATGCGGGCAGTTTCACGACCGAAGTACTGTTCCAGAGAACGTTGGTTGATTACGATTTTACCGCTGCCCGGTTTGATGAACACGCGAGCTGCGGAACTTTTGCGGCGACCAGTGCCGTAGTATTGATTTTCAGCCATTGCCTATAATCCCGATTAGATGTCAAGAACTTGCGGTTGCTGTGCCGCGTGGTTGTGCTCGTTGCCTGCGTAAACTTTCAGTTTACGGAACATAGCACGACCCAGCGGGCCTTTTGGCAGCATGCCTTTAACCGCGATTTCAATCACACGCTCAGGACGGCGAGCAATCATCTCTTCAAAGGTCGCTTCTTTGATACCACCGATGTGGCCGGTGTGATGGTAGTACATTTTGTCTTCGCGCTTGTTGCCGGTTACAGCAACTTTTTCTGCGTTCAGAACGATGATGTAGTCACCAGTATCAACGTGCGGAGTGTATTCCGCTTTGTGCTTACCGCGCAGGCGACGAGCCAGTTCGGAAGCCAGACGGCCCAGAGTTTTACCGGTCGCGTCAACAACATACCAGTCGCGTTGTACGGTTTCTGGTTTAGCTGTAAAAGTTTTCATTAAAAGCTTACCCAAATAAATAAGTTACACGTTGGTGAACACCCAAACGTTTAGTCAGTTGAGGCTCACACGACAAAGTCCGGCAAACCTACCCCTTCGAATAGCAAATGCCGACACATAGAAAGTTTTGGGAAAAAAACCTTCTCGTAACGTGGGGTCGCAAGATTATAGAGAAGTTGAGGTCAAAGATCGACCCCTAAATGCGATTTGGAATGGGTTTTTCGGGGGTAAGTATTTGCGGTCTGGTGCCCTCACCCCCAGCCCCTCTCCCACAGGGAGAGGGTGGCATTAATTAAGGTCTGGTGCCCTCACCCCCAGCCCCTCTCCCACAGGGAGAGGGTGGCAATTATTAAGGTCTGGTGCCCTCACCCCCAGCCCTCTCCCACGGGGAGAGGGCTGGGGGCATTTATGGCATATGCTCGCGCTTGAGGTACTCTTCGCTTTGCATCTCCTGCAGGCGTGACAGGCAGCGCTGGAACTCAAATTTTAGCCGCTCGCCCCGGTATACCTCATATAAAGGAACGGCTGCACTGACCACCAGCTTAACGTGGCGCTCATAAAATTCATCCACCAGGGCGATGAAACGCCGCGCTTCGCTCTCCATCAGGGGCGTCATCACCGGGACATCCAGCAGCATCACGGTGTGGAACAGTCGCGAAAGCGCAATGTAGTCGTGCTGGCTGCGGGCATCCACGCAAAGCGTTGCAAAGGAGACGGCCAGGGTCTGGTTCTCTACGCCCAGCGTCTGTAATGAACGATGGTTGATTTCAAGCGTTGGGGCGTTTTCACGTTTTGCACCCGCCAGCGCCAGCCACAGCTTATCCATCTGATTTGTCGTTTCAGCGTTTAACGGCGAAAGCCACAGATGGGCCTGGGTCAGCGTGCGCAGACGATAATCCACACCTGCATCAACGTTCATAATGTCACAGTGCTGTTTGATAGCATCAATGGCGGGCAGGAAACGCGCGCGCTGCAGGCCATTGCGATACAGATCGTCCGGCGGAATGTTTGACGTCGCCACCAGGGTGATGCCACGCGCAAACAGCGCTTTCATCAGCCCGCCCAGCAGCATGGCGTCTGTAATATCGGAAACAAAAAATTCGTCAAAGCAAAGTACGTCCGTTTCCGCCTTAAAGCGGTCGGCCACAATCTCCAGCGGATCGCTTTTGCCCTGCAGCGCCGTCAGCTCCTCGTGAACGCGTAACATAAAGCGGTGGAAATGCAGACGCTGCTTACGCGTGCCCGGCAGGCTCTGATAGAACATATCCATCAGCCAGGTTTTACCGCGCCCAACGCCGCCCCACATATATAAGCCGCGAGCGGGAGTGGTGGCCTGCAGCTCTTTTCTGCCAAGCAAGCGTCCGAATGCCGCTTTGAGCCCACCGTTTTGCACGGCGTCTGCGGGTTGTGCGGTAAGCGCCTGGTGAATTGAATCCAGACGTTTAACCGCCTCACGCTGAACGTCATCAGGCTGATGTGAACCCTCATTCAGGGCATGTTGGTATCGCGATGCGGGGGACAGATTTTGCATAATCTTGTTGTTATTCCTTCAATTAAACCTCACCAGCAGGCGTGACTGATGAAAAAAAGGCCGTTCTACACTACGCGATGATACGTCAGGATTCCACTTCTGCGGAAATAGCGGTTATAGTGGCAATATCAGGCACAGGCAGGAGCCGAGCCAACACCCTACGGAACAACAAGACAACGGGAGAAGTTCATGACCTGGGAATATGCGCTAATCGGTTTAGTCGTCGGCGTCGTCATCGGTGCTGTGGCCATGCGTTTCGGTAATCGCAAATTGCGTCAGCAGCAGTCACTGCAGTATGAGCTGGAAAAAAACAAGGCCGAGCTGGAAGAGTACCGCGAAGAGCTGGTCAGCCACTTTGCCCGTAGCGCCGAGCTGCTGGACAACATGGCGACGGATTATCGCCAGCTGTATCAACACATGGCAAAAAGCTCAAGCAGCCTGCTGCCGGAATTGACGGCGGAGACCAACCCGTTCCGCAACCGTCTGGCTGACTCTGAAGCCGGCAACGATCAGGCTCCGGTTCAGATGCCACGTGACTATTCTGACGGCGCATCCGGCCTGCTGCGCGGTGGCGCAAAACGCGATTAATCGCACAACCTGAATATATTTTACGGGCGCATCTCTTGCGCCCGTCCTTTCTTCCCGTCCCCAGCTATTATTTAGTCAAACGCCTCATTGTTCAGCGGTTTAAAATTCAATAACATCAGGATGTTTTTGGGGCCGTTCTTCTTTCATTCCAGGATACGAGAGTCAGCATCAATGAAGAAAAAAAACCAGCTGTTGAGCGCTTTAGCGTTAAGTGTCGGGTTATCTCTCTCGGCGTCCTTCCCCGTCGGCGCGGCTCTGCCTTCGCAGGTGCCGGGACAAGCCGCCATTCCTAGCCTTGCACCGATGCTTGAGAAAGTGCTGCCTGCCGTGGTCAGCGTCCAGGTGGAAGGAACAGCGCGGCAAAGCCAGCGCGTGCCTGAAGAACTGAAGAAATATTTTGGCGATGACGCGCCCGACCAGCAGGCCCAGCCTTTCGAAGGCCTGGGCTCAGGGGTCATCATTGATGCCGCCAAGGGCTACGTGCTGACCAATAACCACGTCATCAACCAGGCAGATAAGATCAGTATCCAGCTGAATGACGGACGCGAATTTGACGCCAAACTGATTGGCGGCGATGACCAGAGCGACATTGCGCTACTGCAGGTGCAAAACCCAAGCAACCTGAAGCAAATTACGATAGCGGACTCCGATGCCCTGCGGGTCGGTGATTTTGCCGTTGCGGTCGGAAACCCGTTCGGTCTGGGCCAGACGGCTACCTCCGGCATTATCTCCGCTCTGGGGCGCAGCGGCCTGAACCTCGAAGGGCTGGAAAACTTTATTCAGACCGACGCCTCGATCAACCGCGGTAACTCCGGCGGCGCGCTGCTAAACCTGAACGGTGAGCTGATTGGCATTAATACCGCCATCCTCGCACCCGGCGGCGGCAGCATCGGGATTGGCTTTGCCATTCCGAGCAATATGGCGAAAACCCTGTCTCAACAGCTCATTCAGTTTGGGGAAGTTAAACGGGGTCTGCTGGGTATCAAAGGAATGGAGATGAGCGCGGATATCGCCAAAGCGTTCAAGCTCAACGTCCAGCGCGGCGCGTTTGTCAGCGAAGTGCTGCCAAACTCGGGTTCAGCTAAAGCAGGCGTGAAATCCGGTGACGTGATTGTGAGCCTCAATGATAAGCCGCTGAGCAGCTTCGCAGAATTACGCTCGCGGATTGCCACCACGGAACCGGGCGCTAAGGTGAAGCTGGGCCTGATCCGCGAGGGTAAGCCGATGGACGTCGAAGTGACGCTCGATAAGAGCACCTCTTCCTCTGCCAGCGCGGAGCTGATTGCCCCGACGCTGCAAGGCGCAACGCTGAGTGACGGCCAGCTCAAAGACGGCACCAAAGGCATTACCGTTGACACCGTCGAGAAGAGTAGCCCTGCCGCGCAGGCGGGACTGCATCAGGATGACGTCATCATCGGTGTAAACCGTACTCGCGTGCAATCTATCGCGGAGATGCGCAAGGTGCTGGAGAATAAACCTTCGGTCATTGCCCTGCAGATAATGCGCGGCAACGAATCTATTTATATCTTACTGCGCTAACCATTTGCGACTCCGGACATCGCCGCTGCGTGTGATGTCCGGATAACTCATGCTATGCTGCAAACCGTTCCTTTTTTAACGATACGCGCATCATGCTTTTAAAGCTCTTTCGTTCCATTGCCATCGGTTTGATTGTTGCTGGCCTGCTGTTAGTGGCTATGCCGTCTTTACGCCAGTTCAACAAGCTGACGGCTCCCCAGTTTGACAGCACGGATGAAACGCCTGCCACCTATAATCAGGCTGTACGCCGTGCCGCACCCGCCGTGGTTAACGTCTATAACCGTGGCCTTAACAGCTCAGCGCATAACCAGCTGGAGATCCGCACGCTCGGTTCCGGCGTGATTATGGACGATCGCGGCTACATCATTACCAACAAGCACGTCATCAACGATGCCGATCAGATTATCGTCGCCTTACAGGACGGTCGCGTGTTTGAGGCCTTACTGGTGGGTTCCGACAGCCTGACAGATCTCGCGGTGCTGAAAATTAACGCCACGGGCGGCCTGCCGACCATCCCGATTAACCGCAAGCGGACGCCGCACATTGGCGACGTGGTACTGGCTATCGGTAACCCCTATAACCTGGGCCAAACTATCACTCAGGGGATCATCAGCGCTACCGGTCGAATCGGCCTGAACCCGTCCGGGCGGCAGAACTTCCTGCAGACCGATGCGTCGATCAACCACGGTAACTCCGGCGGTGCGCTGGTCAACTCGCTGGGCGAGCTGATGGGGATCAACACCCTCTCTTTCGATAAAAGCAATGACGGCGAGACGCCGGAAGGGATTGGCTTTGCTATTCCGTTCCAGCTGGCCACCAAGATTATGGACAAGCTGATCCGCGATGGCCGCGTGATCCGCGGCTACATTGGTATCGGCGGACGCGAAATTGCCCCAATGCACTCGCAGGGCGGCGGCATCGATCAGATCCAGGGAATTGTGGTTAACGAAGTGTCGCCTGGCGGCCCGGCAGCTAACGCGGGTATTCAGGTTAATGATGTCATTGTGTCGGTTAACGGTACGCCGGCTGTCTCTGCCCTTGAGACAATGGACCAGGTGGCCGAAATTCGTCCTGGTTCAATCATCCCTGTCGAAGTCATGCGTAACGATAAGAAGCTGACGATTCAGGTGACGATTCAGGAATACCCGGCAACTAACTGATGTGTATAAAAAAACCGAAGCCTGTGCTTCGGTTTTTTTGCCGGGTGGCGCTTACGCTTACCCGGCCTGCAAAGGGAGAGGACGTTTTACTTGTTAACGAACTCTTCGCCCAGCGTGATATCTTTCTTCAGCGTATCCAGCATGCCTTCCATCGCGTTTTGTTCAAACGCGCTCAGCTTGCCAATGGACTGACGCTCTTCGACACCGTTTTTGCCCAGCAGCAGCGGCTGAGAGAAGAAGCGAGCGTGTTCGCCGTCGCCTTCAACGTAAGCGCATTCAACAACGCCTTTCTCGCCCTGCAGAGCGCGAACCAGAGACAGACCGAAACGTGCAGCCGCCTGGCCCATAGACAGGGTTGCAGAACCGCCACCCGCCTTCGCTTCGACCACTTCGGTACCCGCGTTCTGGATGCGTTTAGTCAGGTCAGCCACTTCCTGCTCGGTGAAGCTCACGCCCGGGATCTGCGAAAGCAGAGGCAGAATCGTCACGCCAGAGTGACCACCGATAACAGGCACTTCAACCTCAGTTGGCAGCTTGCCTTTCAGCTCGGCCACGAAGGTGTTGGAGCGGATGATATCCAGCGTGGTCACGCCGAACAGTTTGTTCTTGTCGTAAACACCGGCTTTCTTCAGCACTTCAGCTGCGATAGCCACGGTGGTGTTCACTGGGTTGGTGATGATGCCGATGCACGCTTTCGGGCTGGTTTCAGCGATCTGCTGCACCAGGTTTTTCACGATGCCCGCGTTGACGTTAAACAGGTCGGAACGATCCATACCAGGTTTACGCGCCACGCCTGCGGAAATCAGCACAACGTCAGCACCCTGCAGCGCAGGACGCGCATCTTCACCGGAGAAGCCTTTGATTTTCACAGCCGTTGGGATGTGGCTCAGGTCAACCGCCACGCCTGGGGTTACCGGAGCAATATCGTACAGGGAGAGTTCTGAGCCTGAAGGCAGTTGGGTTTTCAGTAGTAGGGCAAGCGCCTGGCCGATACCACCAGCAGCGCCGAGGACTGCGACTTTCATCCTAAACTCCTTATTATGGTTAACTTAAGTATCTGTAACTCCGTTGCGGCGACCATAATTCAGCAGGTAAATAATTACAATTTTCGTAGCTAAATAATTAGAGGTCACACGCTTTTCACCCTCGTAAACATCCAGTCGATGGTGACGAATCAAGAGGTGGTTACAATACACCCTGCCCAGCCACCAAAACAACATCATTTTGATAACATTTAATTTACTTTTGGGCTTATTTGCGGCGCGTGAGCCAGGCATGTTTTCCGATAACGAAATCTGATAAAATCACTCCCTTTCATAACATTATTTCAGCCTACCGCCTGGTAGATAATTTGCATAAAAATTCATCCACATGCATAATAATGTTGTTTCTATCGTCATATTCCGGGTGACTTATGCGAAGCTCGTCTAAGCAAGAAGAATTAGTGAAGGCGTTTAAAGCGCTACTCAAAGAAGAGAAATTCAGTTCTCAGGGAGAAATTGTTCAGGCGTTGCAGGAACAAGGCTTCGAAAACATTAACCAGTCGAAAGTCTCCCGCATGTTAACCAAGTTTGGCGCGGTGCGTACCCGTAACGCCAAAATGGAAATGGTCTATTGCCTGCCAGCTGAACTTGGCGTGCCGACCACCTCCAGCCCGCTGAAGAATCTGGTTCTGGATATCGACTACAACGACGCGGTTGTTGTGATCCACACCAGTCCTGGTGCCGCGCAGCTGATTGCCCGCCTGCTTGACTCCCTGGGTAAAGCGGAAGGTATTCTCGGTACTATCGCCGGGGATGACACCATCTTTACCACTCCGGCAAATGGTTTCTCCGTAAAAGATCTCTACGAAGCGATTCTGGTTCTGTTCGAACAGGAACTGTAATCCCCCTCCCCGTAGCATACGGCTGCGGGGATTGTTCTGCCCCCACTGCACTTCCCCCTTTTTTCCACTGCGCCTGCCTTTGACAAATAGTGCTATTTACTCCTCATTAACATTCACTTGGTGAATGCTAAACCCGCAAATCGCACAAAAAATCAAAGTCTCATATCCATATGATTTATTTAGACATAGCCTAGAAATGTGACGAGAAAATGATCATTTATATGCATTTTGGTTATAAAAAATAGTTCCGTTAACACGTAATTACCACCGAAACAATTAGTCTGGTATTAATTTTTAGCGTGATTAGTGTATACTTGATTTTGTGATGAGGGTCACGAAACAAGACCCCACTAAAAAATTCGACGAGGTAAAGAATCATGAAAATCAAAACTACTGTAGCAGCGCTGAGCGTTCTGTCCGTTCTGTCATTCGGTGCTTTCGCAGCGGATTCCATCAACGCCGATCAGGCGCAGTCGCGTCAGGCAATCGGTACGGTATCTGTAGGTGCGATCGGTACGTCACCGATGGATATGCACGAGATGCTGAACAAGAAAGCGGAAGAACAGGGTGCGTCATCTTATCGCATCATTGAAGCGCGTACCGGTGACCACTGGCACGCTACCGCTGAGCTGTACAAATAAGTTTTAGCTATACCCAAACGTAACCCCTCAACGGCACCAGGCATAAAAATAGCGGTTCAACCCTTCTCGCCGTTGAGTTGTAAATTTTCAGGAGCAAAGACTATGAAAACCAAACTTATCATCGCAACCCTCGGCCTGGCATCCGTTCTCTCTTTCGGCGCGAGCGCGGCCGTTTCGCAGGTGAATGCTGACCAGGCGCAGAATCTACAGCCTATGGGCAGTGTATCCGTAACATCCGTTACCGGTTCTCCGATGGATATCCGTCAGGAACTGGCGGCTAAAGCTGAAAAAGCAGGGGCCAGCAGCTACCGCGTCACCGAACTGAATCAGGGTGACCACTGGCACGCTACCGCTGAACTGTACAAATAAACCCTCGTCGTATTTCATTATACGACTTGCCCCTGACCTCCCGGTCAGGGGCTTTTTTTTATGTCGGCCGCGCGTTAAAACGCAGCTGCCCTTCCAGCTCTTCTTCTGCTTCATCAAATAACAGAATCAGCGCGCCAAAACGTCTGCGAAGCTTTTCAGGCAAATGGGTAAACTCTATCTCCAGCGGTAACGGCAGTTGGCTACCGGTGACGACATCCCACAGCGTATCAAGGTTGGTAACGCTTTTCTGCTCCAGGTTGAACACCCGAATAAATTCGCGATAGAAGTCTTCCTGACTGTCGATCTCGTCAAAATCAAAGGTATAGATTTTCATTGCCAGCCACCCCGTCTTTTATAATCCCCCGATATGCAGGGTTTTGACTTCCAGAAACTCATCCAGCCCCAGAACAGAACCTTCGCGGCCCAGCCCGGACTCTTTCACCCCGCCAAATGGCCCCAGCTCCGTTGATACCGCACACTCGTTGATACCAATCATCCCGCTCTCAATGGCCTGCGAGACGCGGAACACGCGCGACAGGTTTTGCGTATAGAAGTAGGCCGCCAGCCCAAAAGGCGTATTGTTAGCGCGCATTATCACCTCATCTTCCGAGGTGAAGCGGAAGCAGGCGGCAACGGGGCCAAAGGTTTCTTCTTCCGCCAGCTTCATGCCTTCGTGGCAGTCGCCCAGCACCGTTGGCGTCCAGAAGTTGCCGCCGAGGGAGTGCGGTTTGCCTCCGGCCAGCACGGTCGCGCCTTTGGCAACGGCATCGTCAACATGTTCACGTACTTTATCGACGGCGGAAGATTCAATCAGCGGGCCGACCACCACGCCCTCCTCCAGCCCGTTACCGACTTTCAGCGCCTTCACCGCATCAGCCAGCTGATTCACAAACTTGTCGTAAACCGTTTCCTGAATATAAAAGCGGTTAACGCTGACGCATACCTGTCCGGCATTGCGGAATTTGTTGGCAATCGCCCCTTTGACAGCGGCATCAATATCAGCGTCTTCAAAGACGATATACGGAGCGTTTCCTCCCAGCTCCATCGAGACTTTTTTCATCGTCTCTGCAGCATTGCGCACCAGCGTTTTGCCCACGGAGGTTGACCCGGTAAACGAGATTTTGCGCACGTCGTGGCTGGCCATGATGGCGTCGCTGATTTCCTGGGTATTGCCCGCCACCGCGTTGAGCACGCCATCCGGTACGCCGGCCTGTTTCGCCAGCGTCAGCAGCGCGAAGGCGCTTAGCGGCGTGTTGTTCGCGGGTTTAATGACCCCCGTGCAGCCGGCAGCCAGTGCCGGGCCAAGCTTGCGGGTGAGCATCGCCATCGGGAAGTTCCACGGCGTAATAGCAGCAACGACCCCGACAGGTTCACGGGTGGCCAGAATGCGGGAGCCGGGTTTGATCGGCGGAATGATCTCGCCGTTGGCACGCTTGGCCTGTTCGGCAAACCACTGAATAAAGCTCGCTGCGTATTCTACTTCGCCCTCGGCCTCTTTCAGGGGCTTACCTTGCTCGGTGGTCATTAGCCGCCCGAGCCAGCTTTTATTTTCGATAATCAGCTCATACCAGCGGTAGAGGATCGCCGAACGCTCTTTAGCGGTTTTAGCACGCCATGCGGGAAAGGCGTTGGTCGCGGCGGCAATGGCCTCTTCGGTTTCGGCTTTACCGGCCTTCGCCACCTTTGCGATCGTCTCGCCCGTGGCCGGGTTTAGGACATCAAACGTCGTGTCGAGCGTTTTCCAGATGCCGTTAACCAGATATCCGTTCTGAAAAAGAATATGGTCCTGAAGAGCCTGGGTAGTCATGTGTCCTCCCTTTCTGAATGTTAGAACCTGCAGAAATAAGTATAGCCACAAAAAAACCGACGCTTCTGGCGTCGGTTTTTGACATTACTCAGCTATCGGTAAGGGCGTTTTGATAGCGCTGCAGCATAAAGACCAGCCGGCCTACCGGCTCGGTCACCTGCGGCGGCGCTTCCCAGGTCTTCAGCTTCTCCTGATAGATATCCAGCTCTTCCAGCAGCTGCGTAAAGTAACGACGACGCTTGTCATCGCTGGAGGCGGCGATCACATGGTCAGCAGTACGCCGCAGTTTGCGGTGATACGCAGAGAGATCGTCATTGATCGGCACTGGCGCATTTCGCAGACGCTGGTGCGCAATGATCATCGTTAACGCCAGACGGAACTTCGCGATATCCCCAGGGAACTTGTTCAGCAGTAAAAACAGCTGCTGATACAGCGCGGGAAGATGGTTCTCTTTGCGTCGCGCGGTGTTGGTCGTCAGGGACGATACGGCAGCCGATACAAACTGATTCAGCAGTACGCGGCCGGTACGTGCCTGCGAGTTATCGCGCACCAGCAGGATCACCATCATCGCCAGGAAACAGCCCACCAGCTGCCCTAACGCGCTGTCGAGGAACTGGCTGAAGTGAAACGTCATGGGGTTATCCAGTACCAGAATATTGATGGTACTCGCCAGGGCGCCCAGCGATCCCAGACGGCGCTTTTGCACCTCTATCCCGATAAAGAACGCCATGACCGCCAGGCTGATGCAGAGCAACAGCATGCTCTGCTGCGTCGACGGCAGAATGACCAGAAAATAGAAGGCACCCAGCGGCAGCGCGGCTATCGTTCCGTACAGGAAGTCGACGGCGACCATGCGCGGATTGGGCAAACGCATCGCCAGCGCGGTCACAACGGCAATCATCACCATCGCGCCGCTGCCGGACGTCCAGCCGGTCCACAGCCAGAACAGCGTGCCGAGCATACAGGCCAGCGTCGTACGCCAGAAGTTAACCATCGCATGGTGGCGTTCAGCCGATTCCGCCTTGATCACCACCTCACCCTGCAGCACCTCTTCTTCCGCCGCGCTGATTTTGGTATTGCTAATCACACCGCGCTTCAGCAGCAGGTAACGCGTCGCGGCGCCTACCCAGGTGTAGATTGTCACAGGGGTGTCGCGCTCGCCTGTCCACGCGATCACCCGGCGCATACGCTTAAGCTGCCTGTGCACGTCCTGCACCGTTTCGACAGGCTCGGCAAACAGCTCGCGGAAGGTATCAGTGACCACTTCCGGGCGCGTATTTTGAATCAGATAGGTTTCACACGCCTGGGTGATCAGCGTTAAGGAGACGGTGTTGAGCGCTTTAAGGCGGCGGTTGGCGCGGGTCCAACGCGAAGATTCCATGTTGAGGTTGCTACGCATCCCTTCCAGCGCCTGCGTGCGGCGCACCAGGCCACTCCAGGCCTTGTCGACCTCTTCACTGTCGCCATGCGCAATGCACTGCTGCATCAGCTGGTACTGAGCCACAATGAGCGCGTCGAGTTCACGATCGACCTCCTGCTTGATGGAGCGCGGCGAAAACAGCAAATCCGCCACAATCGCGCAGACGATACCAATCACAATTTCGCTGCAGCGTTCGACGGCAAACTGCGGGGCAAGCAGCGGCTCGGTCTGAATGGTGATAACAATGATCAGCGCGGTATAGCCAGCCAGCCCCCAGGCATAAGAGTTCTCCACTTTCACCAGCGAGGAGACCCAGGTACAGAACCCGGCCCATATGCAGCAGACCATGAGCATCAGCAGCGGCGTGCGGATCATCAAAATAATGATGGTGAGCGCGGCGATACAGCCAATAAACGTCCCGACAATACGCAGCATCCCACGGTAGCGGATGGCGCCAGAATAGGGTTCGCCGCCCGCAGCAAACGCGGGGCCAGCCGCGACGATGGCGGCCGTCAGCACCGCCCAGCGGGGTGTTTCAAGCTGGAAGTGAAAGCCAATAAACAGCGCCAGCACAATGGCGCACGCCAGCTTCACGGCGAAGCGGAGGTGCTGGCTGGCGATGGAGAAGATATCCATAGCGATTAACCAAACTCGCGCAGGCGATGGGCAAGCTTACGGAAGAAGGAGTCCTGGCTGGCATCACGGTCTTTCTCTCCGGTGATGACCACGGTCGCGGTGGTACCCGCAGGCCACAGGTTCCCCTGCTGCTCATCCAGATGAATACGTACCGGCACGCGCTGCGCCAGACGTACCCACTCCAGGTTGGAGTCCACGGTCGCCATGCCTTTGGTATCGTTAGCGCTGCTGGAGTTGGTCACGCCCGCGGCAACGCTGTCGACGGTGCCTTTAAAGACGCGGTTACTGCCCAGCGGCGTGATCTCAGCACGATAGCCAGGACGCACGCCTTCCAGCTTGGTCTCTTCCATATAGGCGAGCACGTAGAAAGAGTTTTGCTTCACCAGCGCCACGGCGGTGGAGCCACGGGTGATAAATTCACCGGCATAGACGTTGAGGTTAGTGACCCAGCCATCAGAAGGGGCGCGAATGACCGTACGCTCCAGATCGAGCCTTGCCAAATCGCGCGTCGCTTCGGCTTTCGCCTGCTGGTGTAACACGGTTTGCAGCACGTTATTGGACTGATCAATCTCCTCGCGGGACATCGCCTGAACGCCCAGCTGGTTACGACGTCCGGCTTCACGGCGTTTTTCCGCGGCCAGCGCCTTGTAATAGGCCACGTCCGCTTCAGCTTCTTCTAACGCTTTCTGGTAGCGAGGCTGGTCGATGGTAAATAACACCTGGTCTTTCTTCACCAGCTGGTTATCGTGAACATTCACCGCCGTAATCAGCCCGGCAACGTCAGGGGCGATTGCCACCACGTCCGCGCTGAACCGCGCATCGCGCGTCCACGGTGATTCAGTGTAATAAACCCATGCGCGGAAAATTGCGATGAAGGCCAGGACGACCAGCGCCATGGTGATAGCAGTGCGGGAGATTTTTCTTGTTAGCGTTTTCACATCAACCTCAGACAAACATGCGCGATATCAGATAAAACAGGCAGCAATACAGCGCGGTATTGAACAGTGCAGGGTGCCAGACGAAATCATAGATCCCGGTAGGGACCAGCACCTTGCGCACCAGCCAGAAGATCGCCAGTGATAAAAGAAGCTCGAAGAATATCGGTGGGAACGACAGACCGAACACCACGATAACGGGAAACAGACTCATGTTGACCTTGATAAGAGAGAGTGCAGGTTACAGAATTTTTGAGCACGCGCCGCCGCAGGAGAGCAAGAAAAGCCGGGCGAGAGTGGCGCAGCCGTTATGTAATTAATAATATATTAACGTAACTGTTATGCTGTTATCTATAATATGTGATCTAAATCACTTTTAAGCCAGAGTTAACAATGGAACGTTTAAAACGCATGTCCGTTTTCGCCAAAGTGGTTGAACTCGGCTCATTTACCGCCGCTGCGCGCCAGCTTCAGATGAGCGTCTCGTCCATCAGCCAGACAGTCTCAAAACTGGAAGATGAGCTGCAGGTGAAGCTGCTCAACCGCAGCACCCGCAGCATCGGCCTGACGGAGGCCGGGAAAATCTATTACCAGGGCTGTCGCCGCATGCTGCATGAAGCTCAGGATGTTCACGAACAGCTGTACGCCTTTAACAACACCCCTATCGGCACGCTGCGCATTGGTTGTTCTTCAACTATGGCACAAAATGTACTCGCTGCCATGACGGCAGAAATGCTGAAAGAGTATCCCGGATTAACGGTAAATCTGGTGACGGGTATTCCCGCGCCGGACTTAATTGCGGACGGCCTGGACGTGGTGATCCGCGTTGGCGCGCTGCAGGACTCCAGCCTTTTTTCGCGTCGACTGGGCAGCATGCCGATGGTGGTTTGCGCCTCGAAAAGCTATCTGGCCCAGTACGGCACCCCGGAAAAACCCGCCGATCTCAGCAACCACTCCTGGCTGGAATACAGCGTTCGCCCGGATAATGAATTTGAGCTGATTGCCCCGGAAGGGCTCTCCACCAAACTGCTTCCGGTAGGCCGGTTTGTGACCAACGATCCGATGACCATCTCGCGCTGGCTGGTTGCCGGTGCCGGGATCGCCTACGTGCCGCTGATGTGGGTGATTAACGAGATCAACAGCGGTGAGCTGGAGATCCTGTTCCCGCGCTACCAGTCCGATCCGCGCCCGGTCTACGCCCTGTATACCGAAAAAGATAAGTTACCGCTAAAGGTTCAGGTCTGTATTAACTATCTGACCGAGTATTTTGTGCAGGTAGCAGAGCTGTTTCAGGGAATGCGGGGACGAAGGAAAGAGTAATGATATTATCCCGGAAATATATTAATCATGAATATTTCCGGGGTATTCCCCGGCTCATTAAGAAGCAGCCTGCCCTCCTATCAAGAATAGCGAATTGACACTATCACCCTCAGCCCTTTACCTTATCCATCGTCTGATAAAACGGACTGTTATATATTTGTTACCAATATGAATAATAAAATGTATTACGCAGGATGACATTAAACAAGGAACAGAAATGAATATATTTGAACAAACACCGCGTTCCCGCAGGCGCTATGGGCTCGCCGCTTTCATAGGTTTGATTGCAGGGATTGTCTCCGCCTTTGTCAAGTGGGGAGCCGAAGTGCCGCTGCCGCCGCGCAGCCCAACGGATTTATTCACCGCCGCGTGTGGACCAGAGCAATTAATAAGAGCCGCGAGCCAGATTGATTGCTCCCGCAATTTTCTTAACCCTCCTTATGTATTTCTACGCGACTGGCTGGGGATCGCCGATCCGAATGCAGCCGTTTATACATTTGCCGGGCATATATTTAACGCGGTTGGCGTAACGCATATTATTTTTTCTATTATCTTCGCCGTAGGATATTGCGTTGTCGCTGAAGTTTTCCCGAAAATTAAGCTCTGGCAAGGTTTACTGGCAGGCGCATTAGCTCAACTGTTTGTTCACATGATCTCCTTCCCGCTAATGGGGCTGACGCCACCGCTCTTTGAACTACCGTGGTATGAGCATGTATCAGAAATTGTCGGGCATCTGATCTGGTTCTGGTCGATCGAGATTATTCGTCGCGATTTACGTAACCGCATCACGCACGAGCCCGATCCGGAGATCCCGCTGGGTAACGCACGATAAAAAAATGGCGCTACTCCTGGTAGCGCCATTTTTTCATGCTTGTTCAGATCAGGCCGTACCACCCACCGTCAGGCTGTCCACTTTCAGCGTCGGCTGGCCCACGCCAACCGGCAGGCTCTGGCCTTCTTTACCGCAGACGCCCACGCCGTTATCGAGCTTCAGATCGTTACCGACCATCGAGATCTGCTGCATGGCTTCAATACCGGAGCCAATCAGGGTTGCGCCCTTCACCGCTTTGGTCACTTTTCCCTTCTCAATCAGATAGGCTTCGGAGGTTGAGAAGACAAACTTACCGGAGGTGATATCCACCTGGCCGCCGCCAAAGTTTGGCGCGAAGATACCGTAATCAACGGATTCGATAATCTCCTGCGGCGTGGACTGCCCCGGCAGCATGTAGGTGTTGGTCATGCGCGGCATCGGCAGGTGTGCGTATGATTCACGGCGGCCGTTGCCCGTCGGCGCAACGCCCATCAGGCGCGCGTTGAGTTTGTCCTGCATGTAGCCTTTGAGCACGCCGTTTTCAATCAGTACGTTGTACTGGCCAGGCGTCCCTTCATCATCGATAGAAATCGAGCCACGGCGGTCCAGCATGGTGCCATCGTCAACAATGGTACAAAGCTCAGATGAGACAAGCTGCCCCATCTGGCCGCTGAACACGGAGGTTCCGCGACGGTTGAAGTCCCCTTCCAGACCGTGCCCGACCGCTTCGTGCAGCAGTACGCCAGGCCAGCCAGCGCCCAGCACAACCGGGAATGCACCTGCAGGCGCCGCGACAGCATTGAGATTCACCAGCGCCATGCGCACGGCTTCTTTTGCCCATGCGTCAGCGCGCGCTTCACCGTCAACGTCGCCCAGGAACCAGTCATAGCCGAAACGACCGCCGCCGCCGCTTGAGCCGCGCTCGCGTTTGCCGTCGTCATCGACCTGCACGCTGATGGACAGTCGCACCAGCGGACGCACGTCGGCTGCCAGCGTCCCGTCGGTAGCGGCAACCAGAATCAGTTCATAGACACCGCTCAGGCTGGCGGACACTTCCTGCACGCGTTTATCCGCAGCTCGCGCCACTTTATCCACGCGACGCAGAATATCCAGCTTCTCTTCGCGGCTCATGCTCTGCAGCGGGTCGATGCTGGTATACAGCGCCGTGTGCTGCACTTCGCCCAGGGTTTTCACGCGGCCATCGCCGGTATCACGCACGATGGTACGCGCGGCCTGAGCGCTCTGCTCCAGCGCAGCAAGGCTAATCTGGTCGGCATAGGCAAAGCCCGTTTTCTCGCCGCTTACGGCACGCACGCCGACGCCCTGGTCGATGTTATAGGATCCATCTTTGATGATGCTGTCTTCTAAAACCCAGGATTCGTGATAGCTCGACTGAAAATAGAGATCGCCGTAGTCGAGTCGGCGTTCGGTCAGTTGACCAAGAATGGAGAACAGGTCCTGATGGCTCAGGCCGTTCGCTGCGAGCAAATGTTCACTTACCAGGTTCAGACTCATCGTATTGCTACTCGTTCGTTGCCGCCCGGGGCGGTAAAAAGATCGTATTTATTGAGAGTGAGGCAATTACCTGCCCACGTCAAATCATTGCTGTGCAACTTTGCGCGGCTGGCGCAGCACCTCGTTAATCTGTGGTTTATCCACCGGGCCGGTAATGCGGTAGCGCAGAATGGAGACTTTGCTCCAGAGCGGCCCCAGCACTTTACTGGCGGCAAACACCGCCGCACCGACGATAGGGTTCACCACAAAGGCCGCTGCAACGCCCACGCTTGCGGAAATCTCCGGCGCCACCACGGCTTCCATATCCAGCTCCCGACGCACGAGATCCACTGAGCCTTTCATCGCGATATCCGCTTCCAGGCCGTCCACCAGCGTGTCGTCGGTGTGCAGAACGCCATCCTTGATCCACGCCGTGCTGCGAATGGAATCGTAGTAGAAACCTTCGCTGAAGGTATCGCTAAAGTCGAAGCGCAGCTTGCGCAGCAGCGCGTCAAAACTCAGCAGACGCAGGATCTGTCCGGCGCGCCCCGTGCTCACATCGGCAATTTCACCCTTACCGAAGTTGGTTTTCAGGATGCCGTTAAGCGAAGCTTCATCGGGTGTCCACGGCGCCGCGCGCCAGTGTAAATCGTAATTCACATCGAATGACGAGCCGCGAAGCGGCGTGCTGATGCCAAAGAAATTCGCCGCTGCGTCCAGCTTGTTGCCCTTGATGTCGCCTTTCAGCGAGGTGCGCTGCTCGCCAGGATTGTTGACCCATTCGCCCGCAGCCGTCAGGCGGCCAAAGCCGGTATCGACCAGCCCACCGGTCAGGCTCAGGGTATTGCCTTTAATGGCGATATCGCCGTCAATACGGCCATATTTCTGCCCCCACAGCCAGCATTCCGCGCAGCGTAGCTGAAGGTCGGGCCAGCCGCTGAAATCGACCCGGGAAGCGTTACTGAACGGCGACGGGCCAGCAGCCGGGCCTTTACTGCTCGCGGCGGTCGGGTTGTAGTAGAGATAGCGGATCGCAGCCAGCCACGGCGCGTTATCGCGCATATTTAACGTGGCGTTGATTTCCCTGCCCTGCGCCTCAACCTTCGAGCCGTTGCTCGTCGGCTGCGAGACAATGCTCAGATTATTCCACCGCTGTCCGCCCAGGGTCAGCGCAGGCGTGCGAAGGGTGATGGTCTGCGGGAACTGGGCGGCTTGATCGACGTTTTGCCCCACGCCTTTCTGGAACAGCGCCAGCCATTCAGCACCATCCATCGCCGGAAGGTTAAGTTCAATGCCTGCCTGTTCGGGCAGCGGCGGCGTGGTGCGACTGTCCGTCGTCCAGATGGCTCTGTCGAGCGTAAGCTTGCGGTTAAGCAGCCAGTGGCTGTTGAAGTGATTTGTCCCGCCTGCGCTGCCGGTAAGCTCGAAGCTGTTAAGGTTGCCATCGACGTTAAGCTTCACCGGCAGCGACTGTCCGGCTTTTTTATCCAGCGGGGCGGGAAGCTGGCTGCTGATGTTTTTCAGGTCGCCAGCGATATCGACCTTATACCGTGCTCCGGCGTGATAAGGCAGGTCGATAGCCACCTTACCGTTCCAGGAAACGGCACCATTAACCGATTCCGCGACTGGCTTTGGCAAAACGTCCATTCTGGCAGGCTGCCAGCTGGCATCCAGATTAACCGCTACCTGGTAAGCCTTTTCCCCTTCGGTGGTGGAGAAGTCAATATTGACGGGCTGGTTGAACCAGCTGGCTGTGAGCGGCGCACTCTTCAGGTTCCCGTTCACGAAGCTGAACTGCCCGGTGAGGTTATTGAGCGTGCTGTCGAGCGGCTTGATGTAAAGGCTATTGTTGTTCAGCCGAACATCGCCTTTCGCGGTGGTCATCTCGCCGTCCAGCGGGATATCCAGATGTAAGCGAGCATTCACATCGCCATCCAGCTGCAGCTGCTGAAGGGTGGCCCCCAGTGAGTCTTTTAGCGGCGTATCCTCAAAGTACGGGCCAACCGCTTTACCCGGGCCGTTGATGTCCGCATCAATCAGCAGCTTCTCTTTGGAGTAATCCGGGATGTTTGCCGTCAGGTTGCTGGCCGTTACGCCGCCCAGCGCAACGCTGTCGGACTTCATCCACAGCCCGTCATTGAGAAAGTTGAGTTCGATATCCAGATTTTTCAACGCCGGCCATTCAGGCTGGAAGGCATAGGTGGCGTTGCGCAGCGGCACCAGCACCTGGAACTGACCTTCATTGTGTTTGTACGGGAACAGGTGCGGGTTGCCGCCGTAGACCAGCGTGGCGTTATCGGCCTGGCCGCCCTGGATCGCGCCGCTCAGGTAGTCAACCAGCGCTTTGCCCATCAGGTTTTCCGGGAAGTAGCGCCAGGCCTGTGAGCCATCGTCAGTGCTGATGCCCGCAAGAATGCCCAGCCACGGCTCATCCCCTTCGGGCTGCAAATAGCGAAAACTTCCGCGCGCATGCACCGCTTTGGCTTTTACATCAATATCGCGGCCATCCAGCTGGAACCCTTTTTCGTTCTTCAGCCAGTTAAGCGTGGCGTTGCCTTGTTCAATTTCGAGAGGCGCCCGGAAGACGGTTTCGTAAGGCATTTTGGCGTTACGCATATCGACCGTCAGCCTGCCATCTTCCACGCTCCCTTCCAGCTTTCCGCTGAAGTGTTCGGCCCCCGGCAGCAGTTTCCACTGCTTCCAGGCGAGATCTTTCCACGTGGCCTGAAAGCGGGTTTTCTCCGTCGCCTGTAACGGGATATCCAGAGCCAGCGCGCTGATGTCCCCGCTTGGCTGTGTCGCCAGCCAGATTTCACCCAACTGCGGCGAGAGTTTTGCCGCCATCGAGCGCAGCCCTTCCACCGCGGCCAGGTCCAGGTTGCTGGCGCGGATGCGCAGTTCATCGCTGCGTTTGCTGCTGTTGCCGCCGACGTCCTGCTCCGCCATCCAGGCCAGCGTCAGCGCGCCGCGTGGCCAGGGTTTGCTGTCCATGGTGATGCGGGTATCCGGAATAGCAAACTGCCAGCCTTCTCGCTCTTTTGTAATATGTGCAGTGAGGTTATCAACGGAGAGCTGATGCTGGTTTTTTTCCCCTTTCCAACTGGCGCCGCCCTGCTTCAGCCAGATATCACCGCTGGCGAATTCCCCTTTCGTCAGCGTCATCCAGCCTTCGAGGCTAAACCGAGCGGTTTCCAGCTGCATATTTTGCTGTATCCAGTCGCCCAGCCAGGGTTTGACGTCAACATCGTCGGCCTGCAGCCATACCTTGCCATTGTTCAGCAGGCCGTCATCGTCACGCAGATCCATGCGCACCTGCATCACACCGTGCTGCCCGTTCAGGCTGGAGAGGTTCACCTGCCCTTCGGCGCGGTGACGATCTTTCCCGTTCAGCCAGGTCAGCTGCGGGATCGCCAGCTCAGCGCGCTGGCCAGAGAGCGTAATAAAGCTCACTTCGCTGTCCCGAAGATCGAAATGATCGAACTGGCGCAGGAAGAGATCGCTAAAACGGTTGGTTTCCAGACCCTGATTGCTGTCGCCGCTGCGAAGCGGGGTATTGGTCAAAAACTGAAGCTGATAAAAGGTGAGATCGCGAAACTGCCAGCGCAGATGCAGCAGGCTTTGCCAGACGTCCAGCGCCAGGGTGACGCGTTTGATTTTAAGATGGCCGCCGTCTTTCAGGCTGGCATTGATATCCCGCACATCAAGCGTGGGGCCGAAGTTCTGCCAGCTTGCGTCAATCTGGCTCACGTCCACCGGCACGCCGGTGGCAGATTCGATTTTCGCCAGCACCTGCGGACGCCAGCTGTCGAGATGCGGTAGAACGAGGCGCAGCCCGCTCACGAGCAACGCGACAATCACCACCAGCGTTGCCCCTGTAAGCAGTAAAATCCCCGGCAATCGCCTCACGCATCTCTCCTTGTCAGCTTTGGTCTCGCAGCGCACTGCGGTTTACATCATTACTACGTCAAATTGCTCCTGGTTATAGAGCGGTTCAATTTGCACTTTAACCTGTTTGCCGACAAAGATTTCCACTTCTGCCAGCGCGTGCGACTCTTCGCCTTTAAGTGCTTCGGCCACCGAAGGGGAAGCATAGACCAGAAAACGGTCGGAGTCGTAGGCATGATGGACACGAACAATTTCACGCATGATTTCGTAGCAGACGGTCTCCACCGACTTTACCGTGCCGCGTCCGTGACAGGTAGGACACTCGTTACACAGCACATGTTCCACGCTCTCACGGGTCCGTTTCCGGGTCATTTCCACCAGGCCCAGCTGCGAGAAGCCGTTGATGCTGGTTTTCACGCGATCTTTACTCAGCGCCTGCTCAAGCGAGTGCAGCACGCGGCGGCGATGATCTTCATTATTCATATCGATAAAGTCGATGATGATAATGCCGCCCAGATTGCGCAGTCGAAGCTGACGCGCAATCGCCTGCGTCGCTTCAATGTTGGTGTTGAAGATGGTGTCATCGAGGTTGCGATGGCCGACAAATGCCCCTGTGTTGATATCCACGGTGGTCATTGCTTCGGTCTGATCGATGATCAGATAGCCGCCGGACTTCAGCTCAACCTTACGCTCCAGCGCGCGCTGGATTTCGTTTTCGACGTCAAAGAGATCGAAAATAGGCTGGCGACCAGAGTAGTGCTCCAGCAGGCCCGGCATTTCGGGAATGTACTCGGCGGTAAACTCCAGCAACGCTTCATACGTCAGTCGGGAGTCCACGCGAATGCGGTCAAGCTGCGCGTCGGCGAAATCACGCAGAACGCGTTGCGCGAGCGCCAGCTCGCCGTACAGCTGATAGCGGGTCTGGTTGCGTTTTTTACGCTCCATCACTTTGGTCCAGACGCGCTTCAGGTAGGCGGCATCGGACGCCAGATCGTCTTCGCTGATCCCTTCCGCGGCGGTGCGGATGATAAACCCGCCCTGCTCGTCACAGTAGGCGCTGACCACTTTCTTCAAGCGCTCGCGCTCGGTTTCGCTCTCAATACGCTGAGAGACGCCCACGTGCGACGCGCCGGGCATGAAGACAAGATAGCGGGACGGTAAGGTGATGTCGGTCGTCAGACGCGCGCCTTTGGTACCCAGCGGATCTTTCACCACCTGCACCATCAGATCCTGGCCCTGACGAACCAGCTCGGAGATGTCGCGTACGGCGAACTGCTTTTGCTCTTCGCCCGCCACGCACTCGGTATGCGGCATGATGTCGGAGGCATGAAGAAATGCCGCCTTATCGAGTCCAATATCTACAAAAGCCGCCTGCATACCCGGCAGTACACGACTGACACGACCTTTGTAGATATTGCCTACTATTCCGCGTCGCGCTTCACGTTCAATATGAATTTCCTGAAGAATGCCACCATCAATGTAGGCCACACGGGTTTCCGAGGGCGTTACGTTTACCAACAATTCAGCCGTCATAATTATCCCTTCCCTCACGCAGTGAGTTAAAATTGCTCAGCAACTCATACGTTTCCACCAGCGGTAAGCCGACTACGGCGTGATAGCTGCCATTAATCTTCCTGACAAAACAGCCACCCAACCCTTGAATACCGTATGCACCTGCTTTATCCATCGGTTCACCGCTGGCAATGTAAGCGGCGATCTCGTCGTCAGTAAGCACTCTGAACGTGACATCCGTAACGACCAGGCAATCCAGCACCTGCTGGCTATCCGCCAGCGCCACGGCGGTCATCACCTGATGCGTTTGCCCGGACATTTTGCGCAGCATACGCGCCGCATGTTCTGCGTCGCGTGGTTTCTCGAGCACCTCACCGTTCAGAATAACGATGGTATCCGCCCCCAGCACCGGTAAATCGCGCGGCGTTTGCGCCACGCCAGCCTGTGCTTTCTCACGCGCCAGACGGGAAACGTACTGTTGGGCACTTTCGCCTTCGGCACGTTTTTCTTCGATACCGGTAACGATACGTTCAAAGGAGAGGCCCAACTGCGTGAGCAACTCCTGGCGACGCGGAGAGCCGGAAGCTAAATAGAGAGACGTCATAGAAACCTTTTACTGCACGGCAAACTGCTGGCGGATTTTACGCATCAGCAGGAACAGCCATGGCCAGAGCACACCGTTAACTACACTACTCCAGAACACTTCCGGTCGGAAAGAGACGTTGATCACTAAAAACTCTGCCCAGAAAACAACGATATCCGCAGCGAGCGACAACAACATCACCACCAGCGCCTGTTGCCAGAGCGCGAGGTTACGAAAGAGCTGGAATTTGAGTGCGACGAGATACGCAATAATGCTCATGGATAAGGCGCGAACGCCAAGCGTAGAGCCACTAATGAGATCCAGTATGGCACCCATCACAAAACCTGTGCCGACATTTACGCGGTGCGGTAGGGCAAGGATCCAGTAGAGCAAAATGAGCAATACCCAGTTTGGCCGGAAAACGAGAAGGTCGTCCGGCCAGGGCATGATTTGCAGCAACAGTGCGATGAGGAACGAGAGCCAGATAACCCAGCGTCCCTGGCTACGATAACTTGCCACTACTGCCCCCCACTGGAGACTTTAGGCGGCGGCGGTGCATCCGTTATGCCAGTCGCAGGCGCCGGTACAGGTGCCGGCGGCCCCATTGCATCTGGCGCAGGGAGAACCTGCGGCATCATCTGCATCAGACGTTCATTCGCCACGCGATGCACCTCTTCAGGCGTCATCGGGTTGGTGCCGTTACGATCGGCTCCCCACAGCAGCAGCAGGTAGCGCAGACGCTGTAAACCGGCGGTAGGACGCGCCTGGATAACGGTATAAGCACGTTGCGTATCAAGCTTCACAGAAGAAACCACACCGACCGGGTAACCCTCAGGGAAGCGCCCACCCAGACCGGACGTGACCAGCACGTCGCCCACGCGGATGTCCGTGTTGGCCGGCAGGTGTTCCAGCTGCAGATCGTCCGTGCAGCCATTGCCGGCGGCAATGACGCGAATATCGTTACGCAGCACCTGAATCGGCAGCGCGTGGGTGGCGTCACAAATCAACAGCACGCGGCTGGTCAGTTTGGCAACCGCCACGACCTGGCCGACAACACCTTTGTCACTGATGACAGGCTGGCCTTCGTACACACCGTTGACGCTGCCTTTGTCGATCACCACCTGATCGCTGTACGGATCGTTGACGGTGGAGATCACCTGGGTGACCATTTTCTGTTCATCCTGGCGCAGCGGCGAGCCAAGCAGCTCGCGCAGACGCGCGTTTTCCTGCTTGTATTGCCCCAGCATCAGCAGCTCGCTGTTTTTCAGCAGCAGCTCCTGGCGTAACGCCCGGTTTTCGAGTTCGAGTTGATCGCGTGAAGACAGCGTTTGCGAAACGGAGTCAAGCAGTTCACGGGGACCATTTGATACAAAGTAGAAAGGACTGACGGCGGTATCCATGTACGTTCTGATCTGGCTGAACGTACCGAGGCGGCTATCGGCAATAATGACCCCAAGCGCCACCAGAACCGCCAGAATAAGGCGAAACTGTAGCGATGGGCCACGGCTAAAAATTGGCTTCATAGGCTATGCGTATTCTCGCGTCAGAGAGAAAGGGTAGCGAATCGCTACCCTCTCAAACCCGACTACTCTTCGCTGAACAAGTCGCCGCCGTGCATGTCGATCATTTCCAGCGCCTTGCCACCACCACGGGCGACGCAAGTCAGTGGATCTTCTGCAACTACGACAGGAATACCTGTCTCTTCCATTAACAGGCGGTCGAGGTTACGCAGCAGCGCACCACCACCGGTCAGAACCATACCGCGCTCGGAGATGTCGGACGCCAGTTCTGGTGGGCACTGTTCCAGCGCAACCATCACCGCGCTCACGATACCGGTCAGCGGCTCTTGCAGCGCTTCCAGGATTTCGTTGGAGTTCAGGGTAAAGCCACGCGGAACGCCTTCTGCCAGGTTACGGCCGCGCACTTCGATCTCGCGAACTTCATCACCCGGGTAGGCTGAACCGATTTCGTGCTTAATACGCTCTGCGGTGGCTTCACCGATCAGAGAGCCGTAGTTACGGCGCACATAATTAATGATGGCTTCGTCGAAACGGTCGCCGCCGATACGCACAGAGGAGGAGTACACCACGCCGTTCAGGGAGATAACGGCCACTTCAGTGGTACCACCACCGATATCAACCACCATAGAACCGGTTGCTTCAGAGACTGGCAGGCCAGCACCGATTGCCGCAGCCATAGGTTCTTCAATCAGGAATACTTCGCGCGCACCTGCGCCCTGAGCGGATTCACGGATTGCACGACGTTCAACCTGCGTTGCACCAACCGGTACACACACCAGAACGCGTGGGCTTGGACGCATGAAGCTGTTGCTGTGAACCTGCTTGATGAAGTGCTGAAGCATTTTTTCAGTCACGAAGAAGTCAGCAATAACGCCGTCTTTCATCGGGCGGATCGCGGCGATGTTACCTGGGGTACGGCCCAGCATCTGCTTCGCATCATGACCGACTGCCGCTACGCTTTTTGGCGAGCCCGCACGGTCTTGACGAATGGCCACAACGGAAGGCTCATTCAGTACGATGCCTTGTCCTTTTACATAAATAAGGGTATTCGCGGTACCCAGGTCAATGGACAGGTCATTTGAAAACATGCCACGAAATTTTTTCAACATACTAAGGGATAATCCTGAAAGCTGGGGCGGAAAACAAAATCCGCTTACTTTACCAACCACACGCATCAGCGACAAGGCGCAAAAATCGTCTGCTACGGTGAAAATTTGTGCAGCACGTTTCCTTTGTTACAAATTCGCCCCCGGAGTCCCTCAGGGCTGAGTCAACAGTAGCGTTCCTCACTTTCATTTGTAACCCGTTAAAGGGCGTTCACTGGCTTTTTGCTCGTCAAACTCAAAGCTACAGGCGCGATATTCTACGTGAAAACAAATTAAACGGCAGGTCAAACAGAGTATCTTTGCAAATATTTTTTCACATTGGTGTCAAGCGGCTGAGAGGAAGCAAAAAAATCTCCCTGACCGCCCGCCACACCGCGCTCTGTCAACATCTGCCATTCGCTTCGCGAGCGTACGCCCGTGGCAAATACTTGCGTCTGTGTTCCTTTGCACGCTTCCACCAGGCTCTGGACCAGCAGCTGGTTTTCCGTACGTTTTTCAATATTCCTTACCAGCCCCGGATGTAACTTCAGTAATTCGACATCCAGCTCCTTGATCCAGCTGGTACTGACCAACGTCAGCCCCGCCTGCGTCACCGCTACGCGGGACCCAAGCGCATTGATTAAACGCACCACCGGACGCAACCGGCTGATGTGTTGACCCACATCTGCCTCAGCAAGTTCAAAAATAATGTGTCTTCGTTGCGATTTTTCGCATTGCATTAAGGTATCGCGCAGCCAGCGCTGGAAACGCGGGCGAATTAACGACTCCACGGTCACCTGTAATGCGAGGTTCTCTTCAGGCCAGAAAGATAAAAAGGGAATCAGTCGGGTAATTTGCTGGCGGTCATACTCTTCGGAGAGCCCGAATTGCAGAACCATCGGCAGGTATTCAGCAGAAATAACCTCTTCTGAACCGTCAAAAATACGGCACATCAGCTCGCGGTGGTGCACATGGCCATTTTTCAGGACCGCCGGTTTTTGGTAAATACGCGGTCCACCACGGCTAAGCATTTGCTCAATCAAAGTACGCCAGCGTACGTTTCCACGCCCTTTTTCCGGCAGCGAATCGTCATAGACCGCCCAGCCGTTCGCCCCCTGCAAAACGGCATTGCGGGTTGCCGCCTCAGCGTGTTCCATCACCTGCTCCGTCGACTGACCGCCGCGCCAGGCACAGATCCCCATATGCACCATGTCGTCTCTGTCGAGCATTTTGCTCTGCGGCAGCGCATCAACGGCCTTCAGCAGCTGGCTGGCGATACTTTCCGATTCCTTCAGCGTGCGGTGAGGCAGAAGCACGGCAAAGTCGCTCCGGTGATAACGCGCCAGCAGTGAACCGGGGTAACGCATAATAAAGGTGGAGAGCAGGTTGATCAGCGTAAAGAGGTTCTCTTCCGCCACGCGTCGGCCCCAGGTGTCGCGCAGCAGATCAAAATCAGGCAGGCGGATCATCATTACCACGCCATGCGTTCCCACCTTTTCAGGATCGTCCAGCAGCGTTGCCAGCTGGTTATCAAAGAAGAGACGGTTGTTCAGGCCCGTTTTGTTATCCTGCGCCGCATAGGAACGGATCAGGGTGTCCATGCGGCTACGCTGCTCGCTGGCGAACTGAATTTCAGAGAGTAACGTGTCCAGCGCGCTACTGGTACGCGTTGGCCATTCGTAAACCGAACCGCGCACCTGCGGACCGCGTTCCCCGTTAAGTATCCGCACCGAACGCGTTTCCAGCAGCTCCTGGCCGGAGAGCTGACGACGCAGCCAGCGAACGGCAAGAAAGATCAGCGCAACGATAAAGGCAACGGCCACGGTGAGCGGCGCGGTGGTCATTAAGGAGTGGAAATAGTTGGCCATGGGATCCAGATAGACCATCCTGATCGTCATGCCTGGGTTCTTAAGCGAATGAACCGTCACTTCGCGATATTGGCTTACCGTTCCGGCAGGTCGATAGCTCCCCTGACGAACGTGGCTGAACACCTCGTGCGGTCCCTGCATGATGTCGATTCGAACAAGGTCAACGGGCACCATCAGCTCATCCAGCTCCCGCGACAGTGCCGGAAATGAGGTGGTCACCAGGCGAGTATCAATAACGGATGCAACGGACTGGACCCGATTGACCAGCTTGTCCTGAATAGCATTATAAAAACTCAGGGAGCAGCCAATCAGGGTGACAAAGATGGTTAACCCCGTCAGCAAGGTGATAAAAGCCGAGAACTTCGTCGTTAATCGCATCCTTGAGATTACTCCGTGGGTTGATGGGGTAGCAAGTAAGTACTAACTTGCATTTAAGATGCGGCATACTACCAAACCTGGTGTATCTGGCAATTTATTGCGTTAAATCGGCATTGCGTTTCACTGAGCGAGTATAGTCTTCAGAAATTATTTTCCAATCATCAGACCTAGTGAGGACCCTGTATGCAGGCTTTGATCTTAGAACAGCAGGACGGCAAAACGCTTGCCTCAGTACAAGCCATTGAGCCGGGCCGCCTGCCGGAAGGCGAAGTAACCGTCGACATCGACTGGTCCAGCCTTAACTATAAGGATGCGCTTGCCATTACGGGCAAAGGTAAAATTATCCGAAATTTCCCAATGGTGCCGGGTATCGACTTCGCGGGCCGCGTGCATACCAGCGAAGATCCGCGCTTCCACGCCGGGCAACAGGTGCTGCTTACCGGCTGGGGAGTGGGTGAAAATCACTGGGGCGGTTTGGCTTCTCAGGCTCGAGTCAAAGGGGACTGGCTGGTACCCATGCCAAAAGGCATGGATGGCCGCAAAGCGATGATTGTCGGAACCGCGGGCTTTACCGCCATGCTGTGCGTAATGGCGCTGGAAGATGCCGGTATTCGCCCTGAATCCGGTGAGATAGTTGTGACCGGCGCCAGCGGTGGCGTGGGCAGTACGGCCGTCACCCTGCTGCACAAGCTGGGGTATCAGGTTGCGGCGGTAACGGGCCGTGAAAGCACCCATGACTACCTCCGTCAGCTGGGCGCTAACCGCATTCTTGGCCGCGACGAGTTCGCCGAGACGCGTCCACTGGAAAAACAGCTTTGGGCCGGTGCGGTAGATACGGTCGGTGACAAAGTGCTGGCGAAAGTGCTGGCGCAGATGAACTACGGCGGCTGCGTGGCGGCCTGCGGCCTGGCGGGCGGGTTTGCTCTGCCAACGACCGTCATGCCATTTATTCTGCGCAACGTTCGCCTGCAGGGTGTGGACTCCGTCATGACGCCTGCGGCCCGCCGCGCAGAGGCCTGGGAGCGTCTGGTGCGCGACCTGCCGGATTCGTTCTACACGCAGAGCGCAACAGAGATCGCGCTGGGACAGGCCCCCGAATATGCCAGCAAAATCATGAACAACCAGTTCCACGGCCGTGCCCTGGTGAAAATTGCGTAATCTTCAAATTTTCGTGACATATTCGCGCTAACCCGTCTCCTCCGTCATGCTTAGAAAAACGCCTGACGGAGGATGCCATGAAAACCCGAAAACTGACGGAAGCCGACGTAACGTCCGAATCTGTCTTTATGTTACAGCGCCGCCAGATCCTGAAAATGCTTGGCATCAGCGCCACCGCACTGACGCTCTCCCCTGCGGCTCATGCTGACCTGCTTGACTGGTTTAAAGGGAACGACCGTCCGAAGGCCCCTTCCGGTGCACCGCTCACCTTCACAAAGCCTGCCGAATGGCAAAATAAACTGGCGCTGACCCCGGAAGATAAAGTCACCGGTTATAACAACTTCTACGAATTTGGTCTGGATAAGGCCGATCCCGCCGCGAACGCGGGCAGCATGAAAACCGATCCGTGGACGCTGAAAATTGACGGCGAGGTGGCAAAACCCCTCACGCTGGATCACCACGACCTCACCACCCGCTTCCCGCTGGAAGAGCGTATCTATCGCATGCGCTGCGTGGAGGCATGGTCGATGGTTGTGCCCTGGGTCGGCTTCCCGCTGCACAAGCTGCTGGCGCTGGTTGAACCCACCAGCAACGCCAAATACGTCTCCTTCCAGACGCGCTACGCCCCGGACGAGATGCCGGGCCAGAAGGATCGGTTCATTGGCGGCGGGCTTGAATATCCTTATGTCGAAGGGTTACGCCTCGACGAAGCCATGCATCCGCTCACCCTGCTGACCGTTGGGGTTTACGGCAAAGCGCTTCCGCCGCAAAACGGCGCGCCCATCCGCCTGACCGTACCGTGGAAATACGGCTTTAAGGGGATTAAATCTATCGTCAGCATTAAGCTCACCCGCGAACGCCCGCCGACCACCTGGAACTTAGCGGCCCCCGACGAGTACGGTTTTTTTGCCAACGTGAACCCGCACGTTGACCATCCGCGCTGGTCACAGGCTACCGAGCGTTTCATCGGCTCCGGCGGCGCGCTGGATGTAAAGCGTCAGCCAACCCTGCTGTTTAACGGCTACGCGGATGAGGTGGCTTCTCTCTACCGTGGGCTGAATTTACGGGAGAATTTCTAAGTGCGTTTAACCGCAAAGCAGATAACCTGGCTGAAGGTGCTGCTGCATCTTGCCGGGTTGCTTCCTCTGGTCTGGCTGTTCTGGGCAGTGAGTCACGGCGCCTTCAGCGCTGACCCGGCAAAAGATATCCAACACTTTACCGGTCGGATGGCTCTGAAATTTTTACTGGCCACCTTGCTGATTTCGCCGCTGGCGCGCTACGCTAAACAGCCGTTATTGATACGCACCCGTCGCCTCCTGGGGCTATGGTGTTTTGCATGGGCAACGATACACTTGACCAGCTACGCGCTGCTTGAGTTAGGTATTAACAATCTGGCATTGCTCGGGCGGGAACTGGTTACGCGCCCTTACCTCACGTTGGGTATCGTAAGCTGGCTGATTTTAGCGGCTCTCGCAGTGACATCAACGCAATATGCACAGCGAAAACTGGGCAGGCGCTGGCAACTTTTACATAACTTCGTCTATCTTGTCGCGATCCTCGCTCCCATTCACTACCTGTGGTCAGTGAAGATATTATCACCGCAACCCGTCATCTACGCGCTGCTGGCTTTGGTGCTTTTAGCATGGCGTTACAAGAAGTTCCGTCAGTGGTTGCGATAGTTCGCGAAACTGTGCGTTTTCCCGCAGAATACTTATCAACCGCGAATCTTTTTCCGATAGCGGTTGATAATCTTCCCTGATAAGACCAGTATTTAGCTGCCAAATGCTACGAAATCGTTATAATGTGCGACTTTGGTTTTCCTGATGGAGTTTTCGGACTCTGATTAGGTGACAATCGCGCATCGAAGGTATATTTTGTTTTTTACCGGAGAATCGCAGGAGATAGCGGCACAATGGCTGATAAATACCAGATCTTAGTTTTGAACGGACCGAACCTCAACATGCTCGGAACCCGTGAGCCAGAGAAGTACGGCTCGCTCACATTGAGTGAAATTGTTAACCGTCTTGAAACGGAAGCAGCGTCGCTGAACGTCGATTTGGATCATTTTCAGTCAAACGCGGAGTACGCAATCATCGACCGTATTCATCAGGCTAAAGACAATGTGGACTATATCCTGATCAATCCGGCCGCGTTTACGCACACCAGTGTCGCTATTCGCGACGCACTGCTCGCGGTGAGTATCCCGTTTATCGAGATCCACCTGAGCAACGTGCACGCCCGTGAGCCGTTCCGCCACCATTCCTACCTGTCGGATATCGCCGCCAGTGTTATCTGCGGACTGGGTGCGGACGGTTATTCATACGCTTTACAGACAGCGGTAAAACGCTTGTCACAATCACACTAAACAAGAGTACGGAACCCACTCATGGATATTCGTAAGATTAAAAAACTGATCGAGCTGGTTGAAGAATCAGGCATCTCCGAACTGGAAATTTCTGAAGGCGAAGAGTCTGTACGCATCAGCCGTGCAGCCCCAGCCGCTAGCTTCCCGGTAATGCAGCAAGCTTATGCTACGCCAATGATGCAGCAGCCTGCGCTTGCCGCAGCCGTTGCACCTGCAGCAGAAGCCGCACCAGCCGCAGCCGCAGAAATCAGTGGTCACATCGTACGTTCCCCAATGGTTGGTACTTTCTACCGCACCCCGAGCCCGGAGGCGAAAGCCTTCATCGAAGTGGGTCAGAAAGTCAATGTAGGCGATACCCTGTGCATCGTTGAAGCCATGAAAATGATGAACCAGATCGAAGCAGACAAGTCAGGTACTGTAAAAGCGATTCTGGTCGAAAGTGGTCAGCCGGTAGAATTTGACGAGCCGCTGGTCGTCATCGAGTAACGAGGCGAACATGCTGGATAAAATTGTTATCGCCAACCGAGGCGAGATTGCACTGCGTATTCTTCGTGCCTGTAAAGAACTGGGCATCAAGACCGTGGCTGTGCACTCAAGCGCGGATCGCGATTTAAAACACGTATTGCTGGCGGATGAGACGGTCTGTATTGGCCCGGCTCCGTCCGTAAAAAGCTATCTGAACATCCCGGCTATCATCAGCGCCGCTGAAATCACTGGCGCGGTGGCAATTCATCCGGGTTACGGCTTCCTCTCTGAGAACGCCAACTTTGCTGAGCAGGTTGAACGCTCTGGCTTTATCTTCATCGGCCCGAAAGCTGACACTATCCGCCTGATGGGCGACAAAGTGTCTGCAATCACCGCAATGAAGAAAGCCGGTGTACCAACCGTACCCGGCTCTGACGGCCCTCTGACCGACGATATGGATGCTAACCGCGCTCATGCTAAACGCATTGGCTACCCGGTTATCATCAAAGCGTCCGGCGGCGGCGGCGGTCGCGGTATGCGCGTTGTGCGCAGCGATGCTGAACTGGCTCAGTCCATCTCCATGACCAAAGCTGAAGCGAAAGCCGCTTTCAGCAATGACATGGTGTACATGGAAAAATACCTGGAAAACCCACGCCACATCGAAATTCAGGTGCTGGCTGACGGTCAGGGTAACGCGATCTATCTGGCAGAACGTGACTGCTCCATGCAGCGTCGTCACCAGAAAGTTGTCGAAGAAGCGCCAGCGCCGGGCATTACCCCGGAACTGCGTCGCTACATCGGCGAGCGTTGCTCCAAAGCGTGTGTCGATATCGGCTATCGCGGTGCAGGTACCTTTGAGTTCCTGTTCGAAAACGGCGAGTTCTACTTCATTGAGATGAACACCCGTATTCAGGTTGAACACCCGGTGACCGAAATGATCACCGGCGTTGACCTGATTAAAGAACAGCTGCGTATTGCAGCCGGTCAACCTCTGTCCATCAAGCAGGAAGAAGTTGTGGTTAAAGGCCATGCGGTAGAATGCCGTATCAACGCCGAAGACCCGAACACCTTCCTGCCAAGCCCGGGTAAAATCACGCGTTTCCACGCGCCGGGTGGCTTTGGTGTGCGTTGGGAGTCTCATATCTACGCCGGTTACACCGTACCGCCGTACTATGACTCAATGATCGGTAAGCTTATCTGCTACGGCGAAAACCGTGACGTGGCGATTGCCCGCATGAAGAACGCCCTGCAGGAGCTGATCATCGACGGCATCAAAACCAACGTTGATCTGCAGATGCGTATCATGAGCGACGAACACTTCCAGAATGGTGGAACTAACATCCACTACCTTGAGAAGAAACTCGGCATGTACGAGAAGTAAGACAGCTGCAACGTTAAAAGGCCGGGTAACCGGCCTTTTTTATTTCTGGGGATCGCCAGGCCCCATCATGTACAATCCCCGCTTTCTTCATCCACAAGGGACAAAAAATGGACAAGCGTTTTGTTCAGGCCCATAAAGAAGCGCGCTGGGCGCTGTGGCTGACCCTTCTCTATCTTGCTGCGTGGTTAGTAACTGCTTACTTACCTGATTCCGCTATTGGCATCACCGGCCTGCCGCACTGGTTCGAAATGGCGTGCCTGCTCGTGCCGCTGGTGTTTATTGTACTGTGCTGGGCGATGGTGAAGTTCATTTATCGCGATATCCCGCTGGAGGACGATAATGCAGCTTGAAGTCATTCTGCCCCTGATTGCCTACCTGTTCGTCGTGTTTGGCCTCTCGGTGTATGCCATGCGCAAAAGAACGACCGGCACCTTCCTGAACGAGTATTTCCTCGGCAGCCGCTCAATGGGCGGAGTCGTGCTGGCCATGACGTTGACTGCCACCTACATCAGCGCCAGCTCGTTCATCGGCGGACCCGGTGCCGCCTATAAATACGGGTTAGGCTGGGTGCTGCTGGCGATGATTCAGCTTCCTGCCGTCTGGCTCTCTCTGGGCATACTGGGTAAAAAATTCGCTATCCTTGCGCGTCGCTATAATGCCGTCACGCTTAATGACATGCTGTTTGCGCGCTATCAAAGCCGGCTGCTGGTCTGGCTGGCGAGCTTAAGCCTGCTGGTGGCCTTTATCGGCGCGATGACGGTGCAGTTCATCGGCGGCGCGCGTTTGCTGGAGACGGCTGCGGGTATTCCCTACGAGACGGGTCTTATCATCTTCGGGGTGAGTATCGCCCTCTATACCGCCTTTGGCGGGTTCCGCGCCAGCGTGCTGAACGATACGATGCAGGGCATGGTCATGCTCATCGGAACTATCGTCCTGCTGGTGGGTATCGTGCATGCCGCAGGTGGCCTGAGCCATGCTGTTGAAACCCTTGAGGCGATCGATCCGAAGCTGGTTTCTCCGCAGGGCGCAGACGATATCCTTTCTCCAACATTCATGACTTCCTTCTGGGTACTGGTGTGCTTTGGGGTGATTGGCCTGCCGCATACCGCCGTGCGCTGTATCTCATATAAAGACAGCAAGGCGGTGCATAAGGGCATCATCATTGGCACCATTGTGGTGGCTATCCTGATGTTCGGCATGCACCTGGCAGGGGCGCTAGGACGCGCGGTGATCCCCGACCTGACGGTTCCCGATTTAGTCATCCCAACCTTGATGGTCAAAGTGCTTCCTCCCTTTGCCGCCGGGATATTCCTTGCCGCACCGATGGCGGCCATCATGTCGACGATTAACGCCCAGCTGCTGCAAAGTTCCGCTACGATCATTAAAGATCTCTACCTGAACCTGCGTCCTGAGCAGGTGGAGAATGAACGACGTCTGAAGCGAATGTCGGCAGTGATCACCCTGGTATTAGGGGCGTTGCTGCTGTTGGCCGCGTGGCGTCCGCCGGAAATGATCATCTGGCTGAACCTGCTTGCCTTTGGTGGTCTGGAAGCCGTATTCCTGTGGCCACTGGTGCTGGGCCTCTACTGGGAGCGGGCCAATGCTGCGGGCGCGCTAAGCGGCATGATTGTCGGCGGCGTGCTTTACGCGGTACTGGCAACCTTCAAGATCCAGTACCTGGGCTTTCACCCGATTGTGCCTTCGTTACTGCTAAGTTTACTGGCGTTTGTGGTTGGGAACCGTTTCGGTCAGCCCGTCCCACAGCCCGCTATGATTTCTACTGATAAATAAAGAGTTTTGCCATGCCGTGGATCCAATTAAAACTGAACACAACCGGCGCTAACGCCGAAGAGCTGAGTGATGCGCTGATGGAGGCCGGCTCGGTCTCAATCACCTTCCAGGACACGCATGACACGCCGGTCTTTGAGCCGCTGCCGGGCGAGACGCGCCTGTGGGGTGATACCGACGTTATCGGCCTGTTCGACGCAGAAACCGACATGAAAGAGGTGGTCGCGATTCTGGAAAATCATCCCCTGCTGGGCGCGGGGTTTGTGCATAAAATCGAACAGCTGGAAGACAAAGACTGGGAGCGCGAGTGGATGGACAACTTCCACCCAATGCAGTTTGGTAAGCGTCTGTGGATTTGCCCGAGCTGGCGCGACGTGCCGGATGCAAATGCGGTCAACGTGATGCTCGATCCGGGCCTGGCATTCGGGACCGGCACCCACCCGACAACCTCGCTTTGCCTGCAATGGCTGGATGGCCTGGATCTGGAAGGCAAAACCGTAATCGACTTCGGATGCGGATCCGGGATCCTCGCGATTGCGGCGCTGAAGCTGGGCGCGGCGAAAGCCATCGGGATCGATATCGATCCGCAGGCGATCCAGGCCAGCCGCGATAACGCAGAACGCAATGGCGTCTCCGATCGTCTGGAGCTGTATCTGCCTGATGCGCAGCCAGAGGCCATGAAAGCCGACGTGGTTGTCGCAAACATTCTGGCTGGCCCATTGCGTGAACTGGCACCGTTAATCAGCGTGCTGCCCGTTGAGGGCGGTCTGCTTGGCCTTTCGGGTATTCTTGCCAGCCAGGCCGACAGCGTTTGCGAAGCCTACGCCGATCTCTTTACGCTCGACCCGGTGGTTGAGAAAGAAGAGTGGTGCCGTATTACCGGACGCAAAAACTAAGCATCTGGCGTGGTCATCTGACCACGCCTTTCTCCCTTCGATAATTCTCCCGCCTTTCGCCTGTCTTCGGTAAAATAACCACACAAACCATATGTGTAATTTGTGGTTTGAATAATAAAATTCACAGGAAGAATATTATGAAACACGTTTCTGGCAAGGCAGCGCTGCTGGCGCTGAGCATGATCTCGGCTTCAGCTTTCGGATCACACTGGAGCTACGAAGGAGAAGGCGCACCGGAGCACTGGGGCGAACTGGATGAAGCCTACAGGACCTGTCAAAGCGGGATGAACCAATCTCCCATTAACATTGATTCTACCGCTAAAGCCCATCTTTCCCCGCTGCAAACGCATTACAGCGAAGGCCCCATTACGCTGATAAACAACGGCCATACCATCCAGGCGGGCGAGAAGGCGGAAACCCGCGATAGCATCACCCTCGATAATCAAACCTGGACCTTACAGCAGTTCCATTTCCATGCCCCAAGTGAAAACACGGTACACGGTAAAAAATTCGCCATGGAAATGCACCTGGTGCATAAAAACGCGAACGGCGAACTGGCGGTGGTTGCCGTGATGTTTGATAAAGGGCCGGCTAACGTTGAGCTGGAAAAGCTGTGGGGCGTGATGCCCGGCCAGGTTGACCAGAACATCAGCATTAAGCCAAATCTCGATATGAATCAGCTGCTGCCCAAAAATAAAACCTACTGGCGCTTTAGCGGCTCACTGACTACCCCACCGTGCTCCGAAGGGGTAACCTGGATTGTCCTTAAGCACCCGCTGACAATTTCTGCAGAGCAGTTAGAAAAATTCACCCACACCATGCATCACGATAATAACCGTCCGGTACAGTCACTTCATGGCCGCGTCGTCGTTGAATAACGCCTGATTTTTACGCTGAAATCATGTTCTAAAATGCGACGCAGATCGCACAGAAGCGGGATAATCTGTTGCTTAAAACAGCAGATTATCCCGATTACGTGATGCATTTATTCAGAAATGATGAGAAGTTACGGGAAATTGTAAGCGTCCATAAAATAACCATTTTAATATAACTTAATGATTTAAATAGTTAATAATTTTCCCCGAAAAGTCTTAGCGGCGGTTCATTGATCTACAACAGTGGATTGTTCAAAGTTTGGCCTTTCATCTCGTGCAAAAAATGCGTAATATACGCCGCCTTGCAGTCACAGTATGGTCATTTCTTAACTCATGCGCATCGGACACCACCAGCTCAGAAATCGCCTGATCGCAGCCCCAATGGCAGGTATTACCGACCGGCCGTTCAGGACGCTGTGCTACGAGATGGGAGCAGGTTTAACCGTATCCGAGATGATGTCGTCTAACCCGCAGGTCTGGGAAAGCGACAAGTCCCGTTTGCGGATGGTGCACGTTGATGAACCAGGTATTCGTACCGTGCAAATTGCCGGAAGCGTGCCTGAAGAGATGGCAGACGCCGCGCGTATTAACGTGGAAAGTGGCGCCCAAATTATTGATATCAATATGGGTTGCCCGGCCAAAAAAGTGAATCGCAAGCTTGCAGGTTCAGCCCTTCTGCAATACCCCGACCAGGTGAAGTCAATCCTGACGGCGGTTGTCAGCGCAGTGGACGTTCCTGTTACGTTGAAGATTCGCACGGGTTGGTCGCCGGAACACCGTAACTGTGTAGAGATTGCCCAACTGGCCGAAGACTGTGGCATTCAGGCCCTGACCATACATGGACGCACTCGCGCCTGTTTGTTCAACGGCAACGCTGAATACGACAGCATTCGGGAAGTTAAGCAGAAAGTTTCCATTCCGATTATCGCGAATGGCGACATTACTGACCCGCTTAAAGCCAGAGCTGTGCTCGACTATACGGGAGCTGATGCTCTGATGATAGGACGTGCCGCTCAGGGAAGACCCTGGATCTTTCGGGAAATCCAGCATTATCTGGACACTGGGGAGCTGCTTGCCCCCCTGCCACTGGCAGAGGTTAAGCGCTTGCTTTGTTCGCATGTTCGGGAATTGCATGACCACTACGGTCAGGCAAAAGGGTACCGAATTGCGCGTAAACACGTATCCTGGTATCTCCAGGAGCACGCTCCAAATGACCAGTTTCGGCGCACATTCAACGCCATAGAGGATGCCAGCGTACAGCTGGAGGCGTTGGAGGCATACTTCGAAAATCTTGCGTAATGAAATAAAGAGCTGACAGAACTATGTTCGAACAACGCGTAAATTCTGACGTACTGACCGTTTCCACCGTTAACTCCCAGGATCAGGTGACTCAAAAGCCCCTGCGTGATTCGGTTAAACAAGCACTGAAGAACTATTTTGCTCAACTGAACGGTCAGGATGTTAATGACCTGTATGAGCTGGTACTGGCTGAAGTTGAACAGCCACTGTTGGACATGGTGATGCAATACACCCGCGGTAACCAAACCCGCGCTGCGCTGATGATGGGTATCAACCGTGGTACTCTGCGTAAGAAATTGAAAAAATACGGCATGAACTGATTTCGATTAGCGAAATGTTGTTTAAAAAGGCGCGAACCGGCATGGGGAAGCGCCTTTTTTATTGCCCTCGCCCGCAACCGTCAACGCTTTGTAAACCTTCGCGTCTCCCGCTTTTAAAGCGCTGCTTTTCGTGTATATTTCCACCACCTTACAGGCCCTCTTCTCACGGAATGACACTATGATTCGTAAATACTGGTGGCTGGTTGTCTTTGCTATCTCAGTTTTCATCTTCGATGCGCTGCTGATGCAGTGGATTGAACTGATGAGCACCGAAACCGATAAGTGTCGCAATATGAATTCCGTCAACCCGTTAAAACTCGTCAATTGCTCTGCTCTCGATTGAGCCGCTAACGTCGCAGAAAACCCCGTTATCACCCATTAAAAACAGGGATTTAAATCCCTTTTAGTCGTTATCTTACGATGATACTGTCACGCCCTTCCAAACCGCTCTTGCGTTACTTCACACTCGAGTTGAACAGACCATGCTGGTTAGCCAATACAACCAAATCCTCGTAGTCATCTCTTTTGTTGTCGCCATCCTTGCGTCCTATACGGCACTGAATATGGCTGGTCGCGTTGCCGGAAGTCAGGGCGTCGCGGCGCGCGTCTGGCTGTCGGGTGGCGGTGTCGCAATGGGGATTGGCGTGTGGGCCATGCACTTCATCGGTATGCTGGCGATGGATCTCTCCATGGGCATGAGCTACAACGCCGCCCTGACGGTGTTCTCCATGGTCATCGCTATCGGTTCATCGATGTTCGCACTGTGGCTCGTGAGCGGCGAGCAGCTTCGTTTGCGCCGCCTGCTGCCCGGTTCACTGGTAATGGGAATGGGCATCGTCGCGATGCATTACACCGGCATGGCCGCGCTGGAAGTCACGCCCGGTATCGTATGGGACAAGACCTGGGTGGCTATTTCGGTGGCGATCGCCCTTGCTGCGTCCCTGGCCGCCCTGTGGCTGACGTTCCGTTTACGCCACGAAGCCGCACAGGTTGCACTCATGCGCCTCGGTGCCGCCATCACTATGGGGATTGCCATCGCCGGGATGCACTACGCTGGCATGAAGGCCGCCCTGTTCCCGATGTCGACAATGGTCCATCACCACGGCATTAACGGGAGTTGGCTGGCGGTGCTGGTGAGCGTCGTGGCGCTCTCTATTCTGGGCATCTCGCTTCTGGTCTCCATGCTGGACGCCCGCCTTCAGGCGCGAACCTCTTTGCTGGCCTCCTCTCTGGCGGAAGCTAACCGTGAGCTGGCTCAACTGGCGCTGCATGACACGCTGACGCGCCTGCCTAACCGCATTCTGCTCGAAGACCGGCTCGATCAGGCCATCAGTAAAGCGGACCGTGAAGGTAACCCCTTTGCGCTGATGTTTATGGATCTGGACGGCTTTAAGGCCATCAATGATGCCTACGGCCACGACGTCGGCGATAAGCTGCTGGTCGCGGTGACTCAGCGTCTGCTGCTGCCGCTGAAAGGCCAGTACACGCTTGCCCGTATCGGAGGGGATGAGTTTGTCCTGCTTGCCGAAACCGACGGCCCGGATGATGCGGCCTCGTTGGCCAACTCGCTGGTGCGCGCCATTGATAACCCGTTCAGTCTGGATCCCTATGAGCTGGTCGTGACGCTCAGCATCGGGATTGCACTCTACCCGCACGACGGAAAGACCGATCGCGAACTGATGTTTAACGCCGATGCGGCGATGTACCACACGAAGCATATGGGGCGAAACGGCTATCACTTCTTCCAGCCGTCGATGAACACGCTCGCACAGACGCACCTTCAGCTTATGAATGACCTGTGGCTGGCAATCGATCGCGATGAGTTTCGCCTGCTCTATCAGCCCAAATTCCACGCCCCGGCAGGGCCGGTGCTCGGATTTGAAGCCCTGATTCGCTGGCAACATCCAAAGCAAGGTTTGCTGACACCGGACATTTTTCTGCCGCTGGCAGAAAAGACGGGGCTGATTATTCCCATTGGCAACTGGGTCATCAACGAAGCCTGCCGTCAGCTGCGCGAGTGGCATCTTCAGGGCCATCAGGACTGGTCAATGGCGGTAAACCTGTCGACGCTTCAGTTTGAGCAACCCTCGCTGGTTAAGACGATTCTCGACTGTCTGGCTCGCCATAACGTCCCGCCTGAAATGCTGATCCTGGAAGTCACGGAAACGACGGCGATGAGCAATCCGGATGAAAGCGTGCGGGTGCTCACGGAGCTGACGGATGCGGGAGTGAAAGCCTCGATTGACGATTTTGGTACCGGATATTCAAGCCTGCTCTATCTCAAACGCTTACCGGCCTGCGAGTTAAAAATCGATCGTGCTTTCGTGAAAGAGCTAAGCGGAGAAAGCGAAGATGCCACCATTGTTTCCGCGATTGTCGCACTGGCAAAAACGCTGAACCTGAAGGTGGTGGCGGAGGGCGTTGAAACCGAAGCTCAGCAGGAATTCCTGACCGAGCTTGGGTGTAACACACTTCAGGGTTATCTGTTGGGGAAACCCGTTACGGCACAAACCATAGCAGAACGTTGCGAGCGCGGAGACCTGCTTCCTCCCCGGCACTCATCATGAAGCAGCGTCGTAAATGACGGGCGGCACGCGCGTGATATGCAGTGTCGCCATAATATTATCCACCAGCGCAGGAGCCTGCTGGTAAAGATTAAAACTGTCGCTATTCATTAACCAGTTTTTAATTATTCCGCTAAAAAAACCATGAAAGACGATCACTGCCAGATCAATATTGACCTCAGGGGAGATGATATTACGCACACTACATTTCTCCAGCGTATTGCGAAGATTTTCGTCACTAAAACCAATACGTTTTCTGATTTCACATTCTGAAATAATATCGCTGTTAAATTCACATTTATGATACAAAATTTGTAGCAGCGCACACTGACGAGGATCGTGGGCAATATACTGCAGCCCGGTGATAAATTGCTCACGAAGTTTTAACAAAGGATCATGAATTTCTGATAGTGAAAGCCTCTCCGCGATAATGTCGCGTAACGGTAGCTGCTGTTCCCAAATGGCATTAAATATTTCCGCCTTGCTGGAAAAGTGCCAGTAAACCGCTCCGCGGGTCACCTGCGCGGCATCGGCGATATCCGTTAGCGTCGTATTGGCCACACCGCGCGTAGCAAACTGCCCGATTGCCGCGTCGATCAACAGCTGTCGGGTCTTTTCAGCTTCTTCTTTCTTTTTACGCGCCATCGTTGCTACTCGTTACTCATACGGTTAATGCACTATCAAAAAATAAAGTCGGGTGCTCGTACAGTTAAGTATTAACCAGAAAAAGATTTGCTTTTGCACAAAAAAAGTCAATTCCCTAAAATTATAAATACGTCGAATGAATTTTAATAATTCATTCATCATCTATATAAATCATCAAAATTAAACATCATTTACCTCATTACTTTGGCATAAGTGTATCGCTGAATACACCGGGTTGAATTCTGATTTTTTTGCTAAGGGTCACGCCTTCGCACTTATAAATTAAAAAACATTAATTACCCTCATTATTATATGCAGCTACATTTGTATTTTTTGCCCCTAACCCTCTCACCGATTAACGGCAACTTTCGGTTAATGGGTAGTTAAAGGAACAGTGATGACGAACCATTTCAGACTTTTACCCTTATCCGGTTTTATTGTCTGCGCCCTGCTGCTCGCCGGGTGCGATGGGCAGGAAAATCAACACCAGCAGGCGCAAGCTCCTCAGGTTAGCGTTCACCTGGTCAAAAGCGCCCCGCTGGCAGTAACCACTGAGCTACCGGGCAGAACCGACGCTTTTCGCGTCGCTGAAGTTCGCCCTCAGGTAAGCGGTATCGTTATGCGTCGTAACTTTGCCGAAGGCAGTGATGTAAAAGCAGGTGAGTCTCTTTACCAAATCGATCCTGCCACCTATCAGGCGGCCTATGACAATGCAAAAGGCGAACTGGCAAAAGCGCAGGCCGCAGCCAATATTGCTCGCCTGACGGTGAAGCGCTATCTCCCGCTGGTCGGTACGCAGTACGTTAGTAAACAGGAGTACGATCAAGCGGTCGCAACGGCGCAACAGGCTGATGCCAGCGTCGTTGCCGCGCAGGCTGGCGTTGAAAGCGCGCGAATCAACCTTGCCTATACCAGGGTGACATCGCCGATCGACGGCCGAATCGGCAAATCCAGCGTTACAGAAGGGGCGCTTGTCACAAACGGGCAATCTACGGCGCTGGCTACCGTACAGCAGCTCGACCCTATTTATGTCGACGTTACGCAGTCCAGCAGTGATTTCATGCGCCTGAAACAGACCAGCCTGCAAAAAGGCGATGGCACACGTTCCGTTGAGCTATTGATGGAAAATGGCCAACCCTATCCCCTGAAAGGCACCCTGCAGTTCTCTGATGTCACGGTTGATGAAAGTACCGGCTCAATTACGCTGCGCGCTATTTTCCCCAATCCTGAGCATATGCTTCTGCCGGGTATGTTTGTCCGCGCACGTATTGATGAAGGCACTCAGCCGGATGCCATTCTGGTACCACAGCAGGGCGTGACCCGCACACCGCGCGGTGATGCAACCGTACTGGTGGTGAACGATAAAAACCAGGTGGAGACGCGCACTGTCGTAGCGCCACAGGCCATTGGCGACCGTTGGTTGGTAACGGAAGGGCTGAAAAATGGCGATCGCGTCATCGTGAGTGGCTTACAAAAAGTTCGCGCTGGCGTCTCCGTTGTGGCGACACCTGATACCGCCGCTACTCCAGCCAGTTAAGGGGCGACTACATGGCTAATTTCTTTATTCAACGGCCGGTGTTCGCCTGGGTACTCGCCATCATTTTAATGATTGCGGGTGGGCTGGCCATTTTACAACTGCCTGTCGCACAGTACCCGACCATCGCCCCCCCTGCGGTGGCCGTCACGGCAACTTATCCTGGCGCTGACGCACAGACGGTTCAGGATACCGTGACGCAGGTTATCGAACAGAACATGAACGGTATCGATAACCTGATGTACATGTCCTCCACCAGCGATTCTGCCGGTAACGTGACCATCACCCTGACGTTTGAGTCGGGTACCGATCCCGATATCGCGCAGGTTCAGGTTCAGAACAAACTTCAGCTTGCGATGCCATTACTGCCGCAAGAAGTGCAGCAGCAGGGCATTGGCGTTGAGAAATCCAGCAGCAGCTTCCTGTTGGTGGCGGGCTTTGTTTCTGATAACAAAAACCTCACTCAGGATGATATCTCGGACTATGTCGCCTCAAACGTAAAAGACGCGATTAGCCGAACCTCTGGGGTAGGTGATGTCCAGCTGTTTGGCGCGCAGTATGCTATGCGCGTCTGGCTGGACAGCAACGCGATGAATAAATACCAGCTCACGCCGCTGGATGTGATTAACCAGCTGAAAACGCAGAACGATCAAATTGCTGCGGGCCAGCTGGGCGGATCGCCGTCTGTACCTGGACAACAGTTAAACGCCTCTATCATTGCCCAGACACGGCTGAAGTCGCCGGAGGAATTTGGCCGGGTAACGCTGAAGGTGAATCAGGATGGCTCAATGGTGCATCTGAAGGATGTGGCCCGCATTGAGCTGGGTGGTGAAAACTACAACATGGTCACTAAAATCAACGGCCAGGCCGCAACGGGTCTCGGGATCAAGCTGGCAACAGGGGCAAATGCGCTGGATACGGCGGCAGCTATCAAGAGCAAGCTGGCGCAATTACAGCCGTTCTTCCCTCAGGGACTGAAGGTTGTTTATCCCTACGACACAACGCCATTTGTGAAGATCTCCATCCACGAAGTGGTGAAAACGCTGTTTGAAGCGATCGTCCTCGTGTTCCTGGTGATGTACCTGTTCCTGCAAAACCTGCGGGCTACCCTGATCCCCACCATCGCCGTGCCGGTCGTGCTGCTGGGGACCTTTGCCGTACTGGCGGCTTTTGGCTTCTCCATCAACACCCTCACGATGTTCGGGATGGTGCTGGCGATAGGGCTGCTGGTCGATGATGCCATCGTGGTGGTCGAAAACGTCGAACGCGTGATGGTTGAGGATAAGCTGCCGCCAAAAGAGGCAACGCAGAAATCCATGGAGCAGATCCAGGGCGCACTGGTGGGTATTGCCATGGTGCTGTCGGCAGTGTTCATTCCCATGGCATTTTTCGGCGGGTCTACGGGGGCTATCTATCGTCAGTTCTCGCTGACCATCGTCTCCGCGATGGCGCTATCCGTGCTGGTTGCGTTGATCCTCACCCCTGCACTTTGTGCCACACTGCTCAAACCCGCTTCAAGCGAGCATCATGAAAAGAAAGGGGGGTTCTTTGGCTGGTTTAACGCCCTCTTTGATAAAAGCGTGGAGCATTACAGCAACAGCGTAAGCGGGATTTTACGTAAAACGGGACGCTATCTGCTGGTCTACGTCATTATCGTCGGGGGAATGGCCGTTCTCTTCCTGCGCTTACCCACCTCGTTCCTGCCTGAAGAAGACCAGGGCGTGTTTATGACGATGGTTCAGCTCCCTGCGGGCGCAACGCAGATGCGTACTCAGCAGGTGCTCGATCAGGTTCAGGATTATTATCTGACGAAGGAGAAGGCGAACGTTGAATCCGTCTTTACGGTTAACGGATTTAGCTTTAGCGGACAGGGACAAAACTCGGGTATTGCCTTCGTGAGCCTGAAGCCCTGGGAAGAGCGTCCGGGTAAGGAAAATGGCGTCGGAGCGATCGTTAGCCGTGCGACAAGCGCCTTCAGCCAAATCAAAGATGGTCTTGTTTTCCCGTTCAACTTACCCGCCATTATCGAGCTCGGCACCGCTACAGGTTTCGACTTTGAGTTGATTGATCAGGCAAACCTGGGACACACGCAGCTGACCCAGGCACGTAACCAGCTTCTCGGCATGGTAAAACAGCACCCTGACCTGCTGGTACGCGTGCGTCCTAACGGCCTGGAAGACACGCCTCAGTTTAAGCTGGATGTCGATCAGGAGAAGGCGCAGGCGTTAGGTATTAGCCTCTCTGATGTTAACCAGACGGTGTCGACAGCGTTAGGTGGCACCTATGTAAATGACTTTATCGACCATGGGCGAGTGAAAAAAGTTTACGTGCAAGCCGATGCACGCTTCCGCATGTTGCCCGGTGATATTAATAACCTCTATGTGCGCAGTGCAAACGGCGAGATGGTCCCGTTCTCTGCCTTCAGCAGCTCCCACTGGGTGTATGGCTCACCGCGTCTGGAACGCTACAACGGGATGCCGTCAATGGAGATCCTCGGCGAGTCTGCGCCGGGTAAAAGTACCGGTGAAGCCATGGTGATGATGGAAAGCCTGGCGTCGAAACTGCCTTCTGGCATCGGCTACGACTGGACGGGAATGTCATATCAGGAACGCCTTTCTGGAAACCAGGCTCCTGCGCTGTACGCCATTTCTTTAATAGTGGTGTTCCTGTGCCTGGCGGCCCTGTATGAAAGCTGGTCTATTCCCTTCTCAGTTATGCTGGTGGTGCCGTTAGGGGTGATCGGTGCGCTTCTTGCAGCATCACTGCGTGGGCTGAACAATGATGTTTACTTCCAGGTGGGTCTGCTCACCACAATCGGTTTATCAGCCAAAAACGCCATTCTGATCGTTGAGTTTGCTAAAGATCTTATGGATAAAGAGGGCAAGGGGATTATCGAAGCCACGCTGGAAGCCTCGCGGATGCGTCTGCGCCCTATCCTGATGACGTCTCTTGCGTTTATTCTTGGCGTCATGCCACTGGTCATTAGCAGCGGTGCGGGTAGTGGCGCACAAAATGCGGTCGGGACGGGCGTAATGGGGGGAATGCTATCAGCTACCCTGCTGGCTATTTTCTTCGTGCCTGTTTTCTTTGTGGTTGTCCGACGCCGGTTTACGAGCCATAAAGATTAATCGTTAGCTAAAAGGCACCTCTGGTGCCTTTTTTATTTCACGCAAACATTGATATAAAAAATGTCCCACCTCCATACTTTCTCCACTCATTTATTCGGCAAACGCTTTTTCTCCATGATTTTTACAATCTACATAATTTGAGATTATTCCCTCTGCAACGTGGGCTTATGCCGGTGGTAAAATAGCCATCGATTCGTTTATTGCCACTTTGGCTTTATAGCGGATGAATGAAAATACTGAGGTAACATCATGAAAAGATTCATTTCCGTTGCACTACTCGCTGCGCTGCTTGCAGGATGCGCGCACGATTCACCGTGTGTACCGGTTTACGACGATCAGGGCCGTCTGGTTCACACCAATACCTGTATGAAAGGCACAACGCAGGATAACTGGGAAACAGCCGGTGCCATTGCAGGCGGAGCGGCGGCAATCGCTGGTCTGACGCTGGGTATCGTCGCCCTGACTAAATAACCAAACACTGTTGAAAGCGCGGCGCTGTCCGCGCTTTTGCTTTTAAATAGTGCAGCGGTGCCACGTAAGTAAAAAAAACGCCCTTCTTTCTTCCCAGTGTTTAATTTAAGTCGATTGATAATCACATTATTATTATCGGACTATTTAAATTATCGATTCCATCGTGATGATTTTCACATATTCGGTACATTAAAGATCCTCCCAATATTCACGTCAGAAACTACCTGACGTTTTTATCTAACAGTTAAGCAAACTTTTGCTCTGATTTGTGGCGCAGGTTGGAATTTCGCACCATTTCAGGGCGCTCGGTTTATTTAACCCTGTCTACACTCTGCTTGATGCGTTTAATTCTCTGCAATTTCTTTGAACGCAAAACCTGGCATTACGTTTGCTTTATAAACGTTGGCCAACGCCACAGACAGGTAAAAGCGTTTTAAAAACGCCCCCATAACGATAAATTTCGCCACACAGGATGCATTATGAAAAAGATGATGATAGCCAGCCTGGCCGCTGCCGGCGTGTTGTTTGCTGTAGCAGGTCAGGCCCACGCGGGCACGACGCTGGATGCCGTTAAAAAGAAAGGTTTTGTACAATGCGGTATCAGTGACGGTTTGCCTGGCTTTTCTTATGCCGATGCTAACGGTAAATTTACCGGCATTGATGTCGATGTCTGCCGTGGCGTCGCCGCTGCCGTTTTCGGTGATGACAGCAAAGTAAAATACACGCCGCTGACGGCGAAAGAACGTTTCACCGCGCTGCAGTCTGGCGAAGTGGACATGCTCTCCCGTAATACCACCTGGACCTCCTCCCGGGATGCGGGAATGGGAATGTCATTTACCGGCGTCACCTATTATGACGGCATCGGTTTCCTTACCCACAATAAAGCAGGCCTTAAAAGCGCCAAAGAGCTGGATGGTGCAACCGTCTGTATTCAGGCAGGAACCGATACCGAGCTTAACGTTGCGGACTACTTCAAAGCAAACAACATGAAGTACACCCCGGTCACGTTCGATCGATCGGACGAATCAGCTAAAGCGCTGGAGTCAGGGCGCTGCGATACGCTGGCCTCTGACCAGTCACAGCTTTACGCGCTGCGTATTAAGCTAAGTAACCCTGCAGAGTGGATCGTCCTGCCTGAAGTGATTTCCAAAGAGCCTCTCGGGCCGGTTGTCCGCCGCGGTGATGAAGACTGGTTCTCCATCGTACGCTGGACGCTGTTTGCCATGCTGAATGCCGAAGAGATGGGTATCAACTCCAAAAACGTCGATGAGAAAGCCGCCAATCCGTCCACCCCTGACATGGCGCACCTGTTGGGCAAAGAAGGTGATTTCGGCAAGGATCTGAAGCTGGATAACAAATGGGCGTATCACATCGTTAAACAGGTCGGTAATTACGCTGAAATCTTCGAGCGTAACGTGGGATCGGAGAGCCCGCTGAAGATTAAACGCGGCCAGAACAATCTCTGGAACAACGGCGGCATTCAATACGCACCGCCGGTACGTTAAGCAACAGCTGTAACGGGCACTGCCCTCGCAGTGCCCACTCCAGAGTCATGGTTACCGAGGTTTCTTTATGTCCCATCGCCGCTCAGTCGTAAAAGGATCGTTATCCTTTTCTCATCCCGCGGTCCGCGCCTGGCTATTCCAGATTATTGCTATCATTGCGGTTGTGGTCGTCGTTGTTTATTTAATCCATAACACGGTTACTAACCTCAATAATCGCGGTATCACGTCCGGCTTTGCATTTCTGGATCGCAGCGCGGGTTTTGGCATCGTTCAGCATCTTATTGATTATCAGGAAGGCGATACGTACGGACGCGTGTTTGTGGTTGGCCTGTTGAATACGCTGCTGGTTTCGGTGCTCTGCATCGTGTTTGCCTCCGTACTCGGATTTTTCGTCGGCCTGGCCCGACTGTCCGAAAACTGGCTGCTGCGTAAACTTTCAACCATTTATATTGAGACGTTCCGTAATATCCCTCCGCTGCTGCAGATCTTTTTCTGGTATTTCGCCGTACTGCGTAACCTACCAGGACCGCGCCAGGCGGTAGACGCTTTCGACCTGTTTTACCTGAGTAACCGCGGGCTTTATATTCCTTCACCACAGGCTGCTGACGGGCTTTTCGCCTTTATCGCCGCCATTGCCATTGCACTTATCCTTTCTGTCGGGCTATTTCGTTATCACCGTAAGCTCCAGATCAAAACCGGACAGCTTCGTAAAACATGGCCAATAGCGGTAGCGCTTATTGTCGGCCTGCCGTTCGTTGCGCACTGGCTGGCTGGCGCCGCGCTGCACTGGGATGTTCCGCATCTACGTGGGTTTAACTTCCAGGGTGGGATGGTGTTAATCCCTGAGCTGGCAGCCCTGACGCTGGCGCTTTCGATATATACCTCTGCTTTTATTGCCGAGATTATTCGCGCGGGGATACAGGCGGTACCTTATGGGCAACATGAGGCTGCGCGCTCGCTCGGTTTACCCAATACCGTAACGTTGCGTCAGGTCATTATTCCACAGGCGCTGCGGGTCATCATTCCGCCGCTGACCAGCCAGTACCTCAACGTTGTCAAAAACTCATCGCTGGCCGCGGCCATTGGCTACCCGGATATGGTGTCGCTATTTGCCGGAACCGTGCTTAACCAGACCGGACAAGCAATTGAAACTATTGCCATCACGATGTCTGTCTACCTGATTATCAGCCTGGTGATATCGCTGCTAATGAACCTTTATAACCGTCGCATCGCACTGGTTGAGCGCTAAGGAGCCATGATGACAAAAGCGATATTGTCTCACCCTTCGCGTCCTGCCAAATCGACAGGTACTCGTTCCATTACGTGGGCGCGTAAGAACCTCTTCTCCAGCTGGAGCAACAGCCTGCTGACCATTGTCTGCCTTTGGCTCATGTGGGAATTGATCCCCCCTCTGCTCAACTGGGCTTTTTTACAAGCCAATTGGGTCGGCTCTACCCGCGCTGACTGTACGAAAGCAGGGGCATGCTGGGTATTTATCCATGAGCGTTTTGGCCAGTTCATGTATGGATTGTATCCGCATGAACAGCGCTGGCGGATTAATCTGGCGCTGGCGATTGGTCTCTTCTCTGTTGCGGCAATGTTCTGGAAAAAGCTGCCTCATCGCGGACGCTATATCGCCTGCTGGGCAGTTGCCTATCCGATCATTGTCTGGGTGTTACTGTACGGAGGTTTTCTGGGGCTTGAGCGTGTTGAAACCCGCCAGTGGGGCGGCCTGACGCTTACATTGATCATTGCTTCTGTGGGGATCGCCGGCGCATTGCCGTGGGGCATTTTACTCGCCCTTGGCCGACGCTCGAAAATGCCGGTCGTGCGCGTGCTCTCCGTTATCTTTATTGAGTTCTGGCGTGGCGTTCCGCTTATCACCGTACTGTTTATGTCTTCGGTCATGCTGCCGCTGTTTATGGCGGAAGGCACAACCATAGACAAACTGATCCGTGCCCTCGTGGGGGTGATTCTGTTCCAGTCCGCCTATGTTGCTGAGGTGGTGCGCGGCGGCCTTCAGGCATTGCCTAAGGGGCAGTACGAAGCAGCTGAATCTTTAGCGCTCGGCTACTGGAAAACCCAAGGGTTGGTGATCCTGCCCCAGGCCCTAAAGCTAGTTATTCCCGGGCTGGTGAATACGATCATTGCCCTCTTCAAAGATACCAGTCTGGTGATCATCATTGGATTATTCGATCTCTTTAGCAGTGTCCAACAGGCGACCGTTGACCCTGTCTGGCTGGGTATGTCCACCGAAGGATATGTCTTTGCTGCCCTGATCTACTGGATCTTCTGTTTTAGTATGTCGCGCTATAGCCAGCATCTGGAGAAGCGCTTTAACACCGGGCGTACACCGCACTGAGGAAATTATGAGCCAGATTACTATGACACCTGCCGACGCGATGATTACGCTGGAAAACGTCAATAAATGGTACGGACAGTTTCACGTCCTGAAAGACATTAACCTTAAGGTGAAGCAGGGTGAGCGGATCGTACTTTGCGGCCCTTCAGGCTCTGGAAAATCGACAACGATTCGCTGTATTAACCATCTTGAGGAGCACCAGCAAGGGCGCATAGTTGTTGACGGTATTGAACTTAATGAAGATATACGCAATATCGAGCGCGTGCGTCAGGAGGTAGGAATGGTGTTTCAGCACTTCAATCTGTTCCCGCATCTGACCGTTCTGCAAAACTGCACGCTGGCGCCAATTTGGGTGCAAAAGATGCCGAAAAAGGAGGCAGAAGCACTGGGAATGCACTATCTGGAACGCGTGCGTATCGCAGAACATGCCAATAAATTTCCAGGACAGATTTCGGGAGGCCAACAGCAGCGCGTGGCCATCGCCCGTTCACTGTGCATGAAACCTAAAATTATGCTGTTTGATGAGCCAACGTCTGCGCTCGATCCGGAGATGGTGAAAGAGGTACTGGACACGATGATTGGGCTGGCGCAATCCGGGATGACAATGCTGTGCGTGACGCATGAAATGGGATTTGCCAGAACGGTGGCTGACCGGGTGATCTTTATGGATCGCGGGGAAATTGTCGAGCAGGCACCACCGAATGAGTTCTTTGCACACCCGAAGTCAGAACGCACTCGGGCGTTCCTGTCCCAGGTGATTCACTAATCGTTTGTTATGCCGGGTGGCGGCTTTGCCTTACCCGGCATACAGTTTGTGCAACGTAGAAACGCAAAAAGGCCATCCTTTCGGATGGCCTTCTCACTTATTTGATGTCTGGCAGTTCCCTACTCTCACATGGGGAGACCCCACACTACCATCGGCGCTACGGCGTTTCACTTCTGAGTTCGGCATGGGGTCAGGTGGGACCACCGCGCTAAAGCCGCCA